>Ga0114934_10002051_pt1 | contig 13033 bp, 17 predicted proteins | sample 4SBtaG_2_FD_99695 | JGI IMG/M metagenome (GOLD analysis project Ga0114934, IMG submission 99695) | Deep subsurface microbial communities from Kolumbo volcano to uncover new lineages of life (NeLLi) - 4SBTROV10_white metaG | ecosystem: Environmental > Aquatic > Marine > Volcanic ... | reverse complement strand
TCATTGTTACTTGTCATGCTCTTAGTATATACTATGTATCGTCATTTGTCAATAGCTCACACCACTAATTCCCAAAGATTTCCAAAGTAGTTGTAAGTCGTTACTGTATAAGGAGTTACGACGTTCGGGGCCGGCCCCTTTTGCCCTAAGTCGTTTGACAGTAAGGGTTTACGGAATAATCACACATCGGTTTCTTTTTCCCCCTGTTTTTTTATATTGAGGAAGAATCTTGGTAAAGAAATTACTTACACTTCTTGTTTTTATATTATATTGATTATCTAAAGTTTTTTTCAACCAAGAGAATGGAACTCGGGTTGATCGCGGGTTTAATACTCTATAGTCTGAGAACAGTTTAAGAAGCAAAGCCTTTTTTTGTTCTTGCGTTACATAATTTGGCCGAATATTGCCTATGCGTTCTTCGGGCTGTAGAAAGTTAAACATTTCCTTAACGTTTTCTAATTCGTTATATCGTTCTAACTTTTCCATTATGTCTAATGTTCGCAATTTTAACTCACCCTCTCTTACTCGTAGCTCAAGTATTTCCAATTGTACCGTTCTTGTTTGTTCGGTTAATTGTTTTTTAGAAGTCTTTAAGTTAACAAAGTCTTGTAGGTCTTTTGTTGAGTACATTATATTTCCTTTACCTTTAATTTTAATATCCTAAGAAGTTGAGAATCTCATAACCATAGTATTCGTCACGGTCGCCACGCTCTAGAGCAAACTCATGAAATGGCGCGCCGTGTGCCTCTAGTTCCAGCGTTGCTTCCTGTCGTGATACAATCGCTTCACATGCGTCGTGGTAGTCCATGTTAATCCTCCAACGTGATAGGGTGAGCGTCTGAAATAAATTCGCCGTGCAGGGAATCAATAGCATCCCCTACTTCCTCATTGTTTCGGCATACAATCGACAGGCCGTCATTAACCTGTGGGCACCTATGCCATACCTCAACAACGTTGGTTCCAATTTCAATTTCAATATCATTATCCTGTGCAAACTTGATATCGTTTTCATGTGGTGGGTGCAGTTGAAAGTTCATTGTGGTTTCCTTTACATATTGTTGAGAAGAATCAAAGCGCCAAGTGCGGAACTGAATAGGACCATACTTGTGAGAACAAACATAATTGCCGCTTCTTTCACAAACCATACAAAGTTTCTCATTGTCTTACTCCTTTACTTAGTGGGTAACGTGGCACAAAGGGATAACTTAGTAATTGCATTATAGCAATCTGATTCGCTCTTGCAATAGTAAACGTATGTTTTTTTGTTGCGTGTGATGTCTACCTTATAGCCAGCCGCTACCTTATAGATGTGTGCTGAGTAACCACCGTTCCTTGTACTGTATACTGAGTTAACCTTTTTCATTGTGTTTCCCTTTAGTGTGTTGTTGTTTGTCATGCCCTCATTATATATTATTATCGTCGCATTGCAATAGCAGTGTGAAACAATTCTGAAAGAATAACAGAATAGTTGTAACCCTATACAGCGTAAGGAGTTAGGGCGAGCGGGGCCGGGGAGAAGAGATATAACCCTAGCTATAGTAAGGGTTTAGGGCGTTTTTGGCTCTAGAGGCAGGCAGAAATCGCATATATAGGGTGGGTTTTTTCAATTCAAGTGAATTCTCGTATAAAATATAAAAAAAGCCGGGGTGGTACAGACATACTAAAACCTCCCAATTCAAATGTCCACTTTTATTCTCAAGATAGTGATAAAATTCACCAACCCTTTTTCGGCTGCTCTAAGTCCCTGTCTTTTCTATAGTTTACGAGTAATTCTTCCCCTTTTTCAACTTCCCTAAGAGTCACTAAATATTTAAAGTCTCCCAGAGTAAGGGATCGACAGTTCGGCTCGTTAGAATGATTATAAGAACAATTCGGCACAAGATTAAGCCACTCAAAAGCGCCGCTCGTCTTTTTATGCGTTTCAAACAGCACTTTGTTTGCCGGTAGAGATTCCGTGGCAAATATACCCTGTCCATGTACGTCACTAGTACGTAGTTCGCAGTAACTCATTTTTCCTCCAGTTCGCATCTGCCTCGTCCACTTTTTTTAATAATGCCAAGACGCTGCCTTAATTTACGTACAGCGTCCAATGAAATATTACGTTGATTCCGCAAGCTTAGTTCTTTAGCTAAATCTTTATCTTTCGTATGATGAGCATTTTCCCTGACAAATTGCTTATCTTTACTAGTCCATCTATTATTCATTTAATCTAAGTGCCTGTTTTGTGTATTAATAAAGTGGTCATTTGCGTATATAATATTATAGTCTAGGAGATCAACAGAATGAAAAAAATTATTCAATCTATAGAACCTACAGCCACTGCTGCTAGCGGTTTAGACGAAGCTGTAATGATTCAAGCAAGTATTTCGGCTGAAAAAGACATCACTGACCTTTTAGGAGAATCCAATGAAACTGAAGATAGTATCGGAAGGGACGGGCGACACAACGAGAGTAGTTGACGCAGACACCGGAGAAGAAGTTGAGAACATTATCGGTCTGGAGTTAAGTATGGACGCTTTTAATGTAGAAGCAGCTGTCGTAGTGCGAGATCCCCATTTAAGTATTAATAACTTAGAAGCACAGGAGATTAGACAAGGTGATTCCGCAGGGTATGACGGAGCAACAGGTAATCCAGATAATAGACAACATAGCGAACCGATTAGCGAATAAGTTCAAGTTCGGTTACCATGAAATTGAGGATATGAAGCAACAGGCAAGACTTTTTGCTTGGGAGGGCATAGAAAATTACGATGGTGTTAGACCGCTTGAAAATTTTCTCTGGACACATGTTCGAAACCGTTTGTATAATTTTAAGAGGAACAACTTCGGAAGGCCTGATAAGCCCTGCGATTCCTGTCCATATTTTGATATAGCCCATGAGAACGACAAGGGATATCCGTGTAGGGCGTATGATGATCATGAAGAATGTGACCTCTATATGGGATGGTTAAAACGAAATACCGCAAAACGCAACATTATGAATACTGCACAGCTTGACCTAGAAGTACGACAGTCGGACGCCATCGAAGAAGCTATCGATAAAAAGCACATATTTAATGTAGTCGATCAATCTCTTCCTGTACATTACCGAGAAGATTGGATTAGATTTATTAATAATTTAAAAATATCGAAATTTAAAAAAGAAGCCCTCATTGAAGCTATAGCAGAGATTCTCAAGGAGAACAACATTGACGAAAAAACGTGGAAAACTGTCGATTGAGGAAATGAACTATATTCGGCAGAATTGCTTTGACCTTCCCATTGAGGAGATAGCTGAAAAACTAAATAGGACATCTACGCCGGTCCAAAAGTTTATCGACAAAGAAAACCTCAAGATGAGGGATATGAGTGACGATGAACATTTATTGGTTGGTCTAAGGGGCCGCTATTATTATCAAGAACTTAAAAAACAGTTCGGAGATCCCGAGCTTATTTTTTTTGAGCATCAGTGGATAGATTATTTCAAGCAATTCTCTGAAGATGTAACCCACACCGAGGAAATGGAGATACTAGAGGTTATTAGAACTGAGGTACTTATTAATCGTGGTATGGAAGATCGCCAAGAGGTTATAAGGAATATTGATAGATTAAATAGGTTGATTGAAGATGAAATGGATAAGCCACCTGCGGCACAGGATACACAGGCGATAGCGTCGTTTCAAACTCAACTCGGCGCGGCTATATCGTCTAAATCTGCATACATTAATGAACACGAAAAGTTACTGACAAAAAAAGAGCGGCTTTTGAAAGATCTCAAGGGCACAAGGGAGCAGCGGAAAAGGAATGCAGACGACGCAAAAACAAACTTTACATCATGGTTGCGCCAACTGCAAGATTTGGAGGCGAGGGAGAAAGAGGGTTTTGACATGGAAGTTCATCGGGTAGCGGCTGAAAAGGCAGTGGATAAACTAGCTAAGTACCATGAGTATGAGGACGGTACTGTCGATCAGCCGGTTTTAAACGCAGACACTCTAATTGAGGAGAACAAATGACGCCTAAAACTCAGGGAGAAGTTCAGGAATGGATAGTTCAATGGTTAGTGGATGTTGCAGCCGTATCAAGGGAATCTATTGAACTTGATAAACCTTTTAATGATTATCACTTGGATTCTTTAACGGCGGCAGAATTTAGTGATGATATTCATGATTGGCTTGGTGTCGAAGTTCCCATTACACTTGTCTGGAACTACCCGACGTTAGCCGATATGACGAGCTATCTGTCGGCAAGGTCAAATGGCAAGACCGAAGAAGAAATGCGTCCTGTACCAAGTATGGAGGCTGTACAGGAGATTTTAAATGATGTTGAAAATTTAAGCGATAGAGAAGCTAGAAAGTTATTGGAGGAATAAATGAAGTTTGATTCTAAGAAAATTAGCGATACTGAATATGTGTTTCCACAAGAACAAAAACATACAGATTCGATTATTGCCAATTTACAAAAGGGAAAATTGAGTAATGGGCAAATTATACGTCATTTCATCAGTGGTAGAATGACCAATGAAGATTACTTTGTAGATGTCGGATGCCATATAGGTTCGACCGCATTGTGGGTTGCTAACTATCAGTCACGAATTAATAATATTATAGCTATTGATGGATGCAAACAGGCTATTGATTGTTTACAAGAAAGTATTCGTCGTAACGAGCTTACAAATATAGAAGCGATACACGCGATTGTAAGCCATTCTAATTTTCCAGCTTCTATTCCTAAAGATATTAATCAAGAATCTATAATAACGTCGTCTGTACCATGGTATAAAAAATTTCTATATAAGAATCTAGATTTTTTACATACTAAGACCTTAGATGAAATTATAGGGGATAGAAAGTGTTCGCTAATTAAAATTACGGTTAATGGTTTTGATAGCGGTGTCTTAAGTGGTGCGGTAAATATTCTCGAAAGAGATAATCCTGTTTTGTTGATTGAGTGGAATTCTGAATGGGGAACTATGGGTCATCTATTAGATACGATACAAGATTTAGACTACGAAGCATTTTTTTTGAATGAGCAATCGGGTAATGTGGGTTCGCAAACAAAAACCTTAATACCGGCTTTAACGTCTTGTGAGAATTGTGGTTCAGGGTATTTTTTATGTTACCCAACAGATCATCCTAAATATGGTTTATATGTTGATACCAGAAAGGCAAGCGAATAATGAAATCTGCTTTGGTTACTGGTGTTACAGGACAAGATGGTTCTTATCTAGCGGAATTACTACTCTCTAAAGGATATAAGGTGGTTGGCCTTAAAAGACGAACGAGTACGGGCAATCTTGGTCGGTTATCTAAGTGTCTTAATAATCCCAATTTAGTTATTGTAGAGGGTGAGATATCCGACGCAGGGTCTGTATATGATATAGTGAGTAAGTATAAGCCGGATGAAATTTATAACCTTGCGGCACAATCTCATGTTGGTAGTTCTTTTGAGCAACCCGACTTTACCTTTCAGGTTAACGCTTTGGGTCCATTGCATTTTTTAGAGGCTATTCGGCGTTTTTCACCTTATAGTAGGTTTTATCAAGCTTCTACAAGTGAGATGTTTGGTAAGAATTTTACAGAGTTACATGATTTGTATGATGGTAGAACAGTTGAAATAAAATACCAAAATGAAGATACGCCTTTTCAGCCTCAATCTCCATACGCTATTGCTAAGGTAGCTGCTCATAATTTAGTGAGGGTGTATCGAGAAGCTTACAATCTATTTGGGTGCTGTGGTATACTTTTTAATCATGAAAGTGAGCGTCGTGGTGAGAATTTTGTGACTCGAAAAATTACTAAGTGGATAGGTGAATTTTCTGTATGGGTAGACCGACACAATATTTCATATACTGATTTAGTGTTGGATCAAGACGAGGTATATATACCGGGTAGAACCTCTAAAGAACAAGGGTTTCAATTTCCTAAGTTACGATTGGGTAATTTAGAAGCTCGTAGGGATTGGGGACATGCCAAAGATTATGTCGAAGCTATGTATCTTATTATGCAACAGGAAAATCCTGAAGACTATGTAATATCTACAGGAGTAACACATTCTATACGAGACTTGCTCGATGTAGCATTTAAACAAATAGATATATATAATTGGGAACAGTATATAGTTATTGATCCTCAATTTTATAGACCTGCTGAAGTTGAATATCTATTAGGTATTCCAGATAAGGCTAAGCAACAGTTGGAGTGGGAACCTCAAGTTACCTTTGAACAATTGATCAAAACCATGGTGGAACATGATATAAATGAGTCGCAGAAATTGGAATGACCCAGCCTATGCTCAATGGCGTAAAGATATACGAAAGCGCGACAACAGTATGTGTCGATGGCCCGGATGTAACTCTAGAAAGAGGTTAGAGGTTCATCATATAAAAAAGTGGAATAGTAATCCAGCTCTTCGTTATTCTATTAATAATGGGATTACCTTATGTAAACTCTGTCATCAAAAAATTAAGGGTAGTGAAGAAAATTATGAACTCTTTTTTCTGAAGCTCTTAGAGTGGGGCGCACGCCAATGACTAGATTTACTGTTATTAGAGATACGCGAGAGAAAGAGGGTCATGGGTGGTGGTTTGATGAAAACGCTTACTGTATAGGTACAGAGAAGACTAAATTAGATATTGGTGATTACAGTATAAAAGATAAAGAACATATACTGTGTATAGAAAGAAAGGAATCGGTTTCCGAGTTAGCTGGAAATTGTGGGGAAAAAAGGTTTTTGCGAGAATTAAAAGCAATGTCTTCTTTTCCTCACGCCTTTCTTCTATTGGAGTTTGGGTGGCATCTAATAGAGCAATATCCCGTTGGTTCTACAGTTCCCAAATCCAAATGGAAAGATATACGAATTAAGGGCAAATATATCATGCGAGTGCTAACTAGCGCTCAACTTGAACACGATATCCATGTTATAGCCTGTGGTGATAGCAAGCGTGCTGAAGAAATGGCCTTTAGAATCATGAGACATGTCAATGAGCTATAATGTAGAAACTGCCGAACATGCATGGTTAAATATTACACAGGAAGATCTACAGGGAATAAAAAATCCTTTAAAAGATCTTACGCAGAAACAAAAAGACAATCTACATCTTCATATTCTGTCTTTAATGAAAAAGCCGAAATACTTTCAATGGACTGTTAAAAGATTGTTAAATATAGAACTATTACCAGAACAGGTAGTTATTCTTCAAGAGCTGTGGACAAGGGCCTTTCCGATGTATATTGCATCTCGTGGCTTTGGAAAGTCCTTTCTATTGTCTGTATATGCAATCTTAAAATGTGTTCTTATTCCTGATTCGAAAATAGTGATTGTAGGCGCGGCATTTAGGCAGAGTAAAGTAATCTTTGAATATATGGATACGATTTGGCGTAATGCTCCTATTTTAAGAAGTGTATGTTCCGATAGTAGTGGTCCTCGTAGAGACGTTGATAGATGTACTATGCGTATTAATGATAGTTGGGCAATAGCCGTACCACTGGGAGATGGAAGTAAGATTAGGGGTTTGCGTGCGCACACAATTATTGCAGATGAATTTAACTCTATTCCTGTGGAAATTTATGAGACTGTTGTTTCTGGTTTTGCTGCTGTGTCAGCTAATCCCACTCATAATGTGAAACAAGCAGCTCGAAGAAAAATGTTGCAAGATAAAGGTGAGTGGAATGAAAATATGGAAGAAGACTACAAAGATCGTCAAACCAATCAGTCTATCATCTCAGGAACATGTGGATATGGGTTTGAACACTTTGCATCCTATTGGAAGAAATATAAATCTACCATTATGACCAAGGGCGATTTTAAAAAGGCGTCTGATGACGCAGGAGACGATATAGACACATTACCTGAATATATGAAGCGTCTTGATTGGAAGTCATTTTCTATCATGCGTATACCATATGAGCTTATTCCAGAAGGGTTTATGGATGGACAGCAGGTAGCGCGGGCTAGAGCAACGATGCATAATGGTATATATCAGATGGAGTATGGTGCTTGCTTTACATCAGATAGTCAAGGCTTCTTTAAAAGAAGCTTAATCGAAGGCTGTGTAGCACATGATCGTAATTGTGAGTCTCAAGGATGGCCCGCATGGTGTGATACTGCCTTTGACCCACTAACTCGTGGAAATCCAAATGCAAAATATGTATTTGGTATAGATCCGGCATCTGAACAAGATAACTTTGCATTGATTATTATTGAAATTCACCCAGAACACCACAGATTAGTATATAGTTGGACGACCAATAAAAAAGACTTTCAAAGTCGTAAAAGAATTGGCCTTACCGATGATAACGATTATTATAGTTTTTGTTGTAGAAAAATTAGAGAGTTATATAAGGTGTTTCCATGTGCTAGAATAGGCATTGATGCACAGGGTGGAGGATTTGCTATAGCAGAAGGATTACGGGACAGTGATAAGCTTCATACCGGAGAGCGACCTATACTTCCAATTATAGATGATAAAAAGCCACAAGATACAGATCAGGTAGCTGGAGACCACATTGTCGAGTTAGTCAATTTTGCCAAAGCAGAATGGACCTCTCAGGCTAATCATGGACTTAGAAAAGATATGGAAGATAAAGTATTGTTATTCCCTAGATTTGATACTTTAAGTCTAAGTCTAATGAGTGAAAAAGATAAAATCTCCTTTAAACAGTTGAAAGATCGAGTAGGAGAGTCTAATGCTTTACGACTATATGATACATTAGAAGATGCTGTGATGGAGATAGAAGAATTAAAGAATGAACTTGTGACAGTAGTTGTCTCTGTAACTGCTGGAGGTAGAGAAAGATTTGATACTCCAGAAATTAAGATGGATACTGGTAAAAAAGGACGTATGAGAAAGGATAGGTATAGCGCACTGGTTATTGCAAATATGATAGCTAGACAGGCTCAACGAGAAATACCCGCTCCTACGTATAGTAACATAGGCACCGTTGTGAAGCCCGGAGACTTTCAAATGAACCCTTCAAACAAAATGTATGTAGGACAGGAATGGGCAGCTGAGATGAACAAAAATACCTGTTTTGCAATTCATAGAAAATAAATAACTTGGTGTAAGAATACAATAGGTATTGTTTCTCATTCAATTACTATTACTTTAGGAAGCAAACGTGGCAAAAAAACCTTCTCCAAACGCTAAATTAGATTTTCCAGCAGACGGTCCAGCATATGTAAGCTGGGATGGCACTAAAGCAGAGCGTAACGACTCTTTGAAAATATATACAAATGCCATTCAAGAAGCTGCAACGGCTTCATCTACGTCTAGGACTCGAAATTTTTCAGATTTAACAACTTATCTTAGTGGCAAGCCGGGCTTACGTGGTTCTGATTATGACTATTTTAGACCAGACCAAATGGTGCCAGAAAAACACAAGGATATTATTGCTTTTGCCAGAGCTGCATATAGAAGAATAGGCTTGATTAGAAACTCTATTGATCTTATGGGTGATTTTGCTTGCCAAGGCGTTCGCTTAGTTCATCAAAACAAGCGAGTAGAAAAGTTCTATAACGATTGGTTTAGTCGTGTAAAGGGTAAGGAAACTTCTGAACGACTATGCAACCTTCTTTTTCGAGAGGCTAACGTTCCCATAAGAATGAGGACTGCTAAGATTAATAGACAAAAACGATTGGAAATGCAACGTTCAGTAGCCTCTCCTGATATGAATGCAGATATGAAAATTTCCAACTTTTCCAAAGGCGAAATTCCTTGGCAGTACTCTTTTATTGATCCTCTTACGGTAGAGGTGGTTGGTGGTCCAATTGCTTCTCTGACTGGTGATCGCAAATACGTCATCACATTACCAGCAAATATTGCAAATTTAATTAGGAAGCTGCGGAATTCTACTAATCCTCTAGAAAGAGAATTGTTATCGCAGATATCTCCAGAAATCATAGAGGCAGCAGAAAATAAACAGGGCGTTTTACTTCCTCCCGATAAAACATTTGTTTATTTTTATAAAAAGGATGATTGGCAAGAATGGGCTGATCCAATGACCTATGCTTGTTTTAATGATCTTATTTTATACGAGCGATTAAAGCTTGCGGATAAAACAGCTTTAGACGGTGCAATATCTAAGATCCGTATTTTTAAACTTGGTAGTTTAGACCATAAACTTGCACCGACTCCTGCTGCTGCTTCTGCCTTACAGTCTATATTGGGATCAAATGTCGGAGGAGGAACAACCGATATTGTATGGGGTCCAGATATTGAATTGCTTGAGACAGGCACTGATATTCAAAGATTTTTAGGCGAAGAAAAATATCGTCCTACTCTTATGGCAATATATGCTTGTTTGGGTATTCCTCCAACTCTAACGGGAACATTTGGTGCTAGCGGAACAACGAATAACTTTATTTCTTTAAAAACTTTAACTGAACGACTTAGCTATGTGCGTAATATAGTCTTAGAATTTTGGAATCATCAACTTAAAATTGTACAAGAGACTATGGGCTTTAGATTTCCTGCTCAAGTAGAATTTGACTTCATGTATTTAGATGATCCCACTTCAATGACTAACCTACTGTTGGCAATGGCTGATCGTAATATTGTGAGTGATGAGTTTGTTCAGCGACATATTAAGGCTAAGCCTGATATTGAACAAAGGCGTGTATTATCTGAGAATAAGAGTAGAGATACTAAGAATCTTGAAAAGGTCAGTCCATATCATGCAGTTGATAAAGAGCATGGATTAGAGAAGATTGCACTGCAAACGGGTGTTGTGTCTCCTAGTCAGGTTGGTGTTAAGCTCAAAGAAAAGAATGGAGACGAATCTGCTTTAGAACTAAGGAGACCTACTAAAAACGAGCCTTCTACACCTACTGAAGATACCGATTCTCCCGGCGATCCCGGAAGACCGAAAAATACAAAAGATAGTCAGCCTCGAAAACAAAAAGAGTTTAAACCTAAGATTAAAGCCTCTGTAGAGTTATGGGCTAGGGATGCACAGTCAAAAATATCAGAAGTTTTAAATCCGGGCATTCTTAAGCAATTTAATAAGAAGAATATGAGAAGCTTGACTGCTGAAGAATATAATCAAGCAGAGCAGATTAAGTTTTCTGTTTTATATTGTTTAGACTATCTTGAACCGGTTACAACAGAAGTATTACAAGCGGTATTAACCGAGAAGTTATCAAATGGTGTAATTGAAAAGTGTGAAGAGTGGATATCTAACGCTAAAGCTGATATCAATAGAAGATTGAGTATCGAAGAGATTAGAAATATTCGTGCCTCTTTCTATGCTGAGAGTTATGTTGCCGAAGGTAAGTATGCATATAGAGACCTCTATACCGGTGAGATTTATTATTACTCTCGAAGGGGTGTCTATAGAAAAAATGGTCGATTATTAGTATTTGTTCCCAATCCATAGGATTATACTATGAGTAATAAAATACCTGTTTATCAAGCTGAGATAGATGCCGGTTTAGAAGAGATTATTGTTGCGAATGCCTCTATAGCTTATGAATCGCCCGCAATGAGTAATCCTAAGTTATTGGTTAATAGCTCTCAAGATATTCGAGACGCAATCTTACCGGAACCCTTTACTAAGGCAGCGCAAGACGACCCAGATATCCATCATGTGTACTCAATTTTAGTATCTACGACGTGGAACAAGAACGATGATGTCTTTGATAAAGCCGAGGTATGGACAGCTAAGAATACCCCTAAATTTAAGCCTACAAATCTAGAACACGACGAAAAACAGATAGTTGGTGGCATTATTGATAATTGGGTTGTAGACAATAATTTTGAATTAATTGCAGAAAATTCAGAACTTAACGATCTTCCCGATCACTATCATATATTAGTAGCTTCTGTTATTTATAAACAGTGGCAAGATCCATCCTATCGTCAACGTGCTTTGGACCTTATTCAGGAGATCGAAGCTAATCAAAAATACGTTTCTATGGAATGTGTTTTTAATGGGTTTGACTATGCGGTTATTGGACCCGATAATAAACATCATGTTATTGCAAGAAATAACGAAACTGCGTTTTTAACACAACATCTTAGGTCTTATGGAGGAACTGGTTCTTACCAAGAACATCAAGTTGGTAGACTTCTTAGGAATATCACTTTCAGTGGTAAGGGCTTTGTAGATAGGCCTGCTAATCCAGAAAGTGTTATATTTGATAAAAATAAAGTATTTGAATTTAATAAGGCTTCGATATCTTCCAAAAACACCCTTTTTAATAAGAATGGTGTACTAACAAAAGTAGACAACTACAATCATTCTGATTTACAGGAGAGTACTAATATGTCTAATGAAATTTTAAGTGATCAAATCGCTGATTTGAAAACTGCTCTGGATTCTGCGCAGGCAGAAAATAAAGAATTAGCTGACAAGCTCGCAGAAGCTAATGTCGAAAAATATGAGCAGAGTATTAAAGAGCAGGCCGAACAGCTTGCTGTTACAGCCGAGCAACTCGCAACTTTAACTACGGAATTAGAAGACTCACAAAAGAGTGTTTCTGATTTGACTGCTTCATTTGAAGAGTCTAAAGAGGCTTGTGCTAAGTTTGAAAGCCAAATCGCAGAGATGGAAGCTGCCGAAAAAGCACGTTCTAGAAAAGCCATGCTTGTCGAAGCTGGTTTGACCGATGAAGAGGCTGAAGCCAAAATGGAAACATTTGGTGAGCTTTCAGATGAGCAATTTACTGCTCTTTCTGATACTTTAGCTGCTTACACTTCTAAGAAGAAAGAAGAAGAAGAAGAAGATGATGAAGACACTGAGGCTTCTGTTGAAGTTGAAGAAACTCAAGAGACCGAAGCTACTCAAGAAGTAGAAGAGGTTGAAGCTAAAGTTGATGAAGAGGTTTTAGAAACCGTACAGGCCGAAGAATCTGCTCCACTTTCCGTTGAATCGGATACAACCGTTGGTTCAGACGAAGGTTTGGAAGTAGTTCGTGCCGGTCTTCACGATTGGGTACAAACCGTTATTTTAGACAACAATAATTAATTAATCGGGAGAGTTAAAATGGCTTTGAGACCAGATAGAAACGAACATTTAACCGATCTTAGCTATTTCATGAATGAAACTGCTGAGCGAGG
>Ga0114934_10002050_pt1 | contig 13035 bp, 8 predicted proteins | sample 4SBtaG_2_FD_99695 | JGI IMG/M metagenome (GOLD analysis project Ga0114934, IMG submission 99695) | Deep subsurface microbial communities from Kolumbo volcano to uncover new lineages of life (NeLLi) - 4SBTROV10_white metaG | ecosystem: Environmental > Aquatic > Marine > Volcanic ... | reverse complement strand
TTTGTAGCCTGTTAGTTTTTGCCGCCGCAGACGAGGGGACTACAAGCGGATAGCCCGCCCGGCCGCCCTAATAATAAATTTAATTACGTTAGTTATCTTGATATCGAGCTATTCAGCAGTTTTGGGTTGATTATATTGTAGTGATTTTATAAAATAAAAAGAGGCTGCCTTTTATTAGACTGCCTCTTTTTTGTTAAGCCCACAACATAAGTGGGAAGTCTTGTCTATGCGGCAAAGCAGGATGAACTGGATAAATTCTGAATGAATATTTGAACATACCTGATTTCTTGGGTTTTATTGTTCTGTAGAAAGTAATTACTGTGTCATTTATGTCTTTTACTTTCATTTGAATTTTTTCTAAAACTTTGTCTTCGTTTGGCGAATTATCAAAAATTATCATTTCTACAGCAATATAGTCAGGGTTGATTTCTCCTGTATTTATCTTGATTTTTGTTTCGTATTCAGAGCCAACTGAAAGTTCCTGATTATCATGGTCAGGTATTATTGTTTCTATAACTTTAATTTCATCCCAATGATAAATCATTCTTTTTTTCCAATTTGAAATTTCTTTTACCAAAGCGTAATCATCTTTCTTGAGTTCGGATTTTCTTTTATTTAATTTGGTATAAAAGTTATTAATATAATCATCAAGCATTCTTGCAGTTGTAAACTCAGGAGCAATCTGTGAAATTGCTTTCTTCATATATCTAATCCAATCTCTAGGTATATCACTAGAATCACGTTTGTAGAACAATGGAATAATCTCGTTTTCAAGCATTTCATAAATCATCTCAGCATCGAGTTGGTTTTGGAATTCAGTGTTGGTATAAGTTTTTTCTTGAGGTAAAGCCCATCCTGCTTGAGGTTTGTATCCTTCAACCCACCAACCGTCAAGAACGCTGAGGTTTAGTACACCGTTCATTGTTGCTTTCATACCACTTGTTCCGCTGGCTTCAAGAGGTCTTGTTGGAGTGTTTATCCAAACGTCAACACCTTGTACCAATTTTTTAGCTACTTCTATGTCATAGTTTTCAATAAAAACAATTTTGCCAAGGAATTGAGGCAATTTTGATATTTCAACAATATGTTGAATCAAGTTTTGTCCTTCAATGTCTGCTGGATGTGCTTTGCCTGCGAAAACAAGTTGTACAGGGAACTCCTCGTTGTTCAATATTTTTGCAAGTCTTGCTGTATCGTAAAATAACAGATGTGCTCTTTTATAAGTTGCAAATCTTCTGGCAAAACCAAGTGTTAAAATATTGTCTTTGATTTTGTTTTGAATGGCAACAATCTGTTGAGGACTTTTTCTTTGTCTAATAAAATGAGAATTTATTCTGTTTTTTATGAAGTTTACAAGATCTCTTCTAAGATTATTTTTTAGTTGCCATAATTCTTCATCGGGTACTTCGTAAATTTTGTTCCATGTAAGATTTTCGTGATGAATTTCTTTGCTTTTTTTGTCAAAATATTTGTCGACAAGTTTTTTCATTTCATCCGAAGCCCATGTTTGGAAGTGAACACCATTTGTAACGTATCCTATATGAAGTTCTTGTGGAAAATATCCTTGCCATAGTTTAGCAAACATTTCTTTTGTTACTTCTCCGTGCAAAAAGCTAACACCGTTGATTTCTTGCGAAAGATTTGCTGCTAAATGACTCATTGAGAATTTTTCTTTCTTATCGTTAATGTCTATTTTGCCAAGTTTGATAAAGTCATTCCAAGTAATATTCAGTTTGTCGATGTAGTGTCCAAAATAAAGCATCAGAAGATCTTCAGGGAAAACATCATGACCTGCAGGTACGGGAGTATGAGTAGTAAATAATGTTGAAGCTCTAATAATTTCAACAGCTTCTCCAAATGTTAGTCTTCTTTCTTGCATATATTGTGCTATTCTTTCTAATCCGATAAAAGCTGAATGCCCTTCGTTGGAATGATAAATATCCAGTCTGATATTCATTTTACGTAATGCTCTAATTCCTCCAATACCAAGTAAAATTTCTTGCTTTAGTCTGTTTTCATTATCTCCTCCATAAAGTTGAGATGTAATCAAACGGTCTTCTGTACTATTACTTTCAATATCTGTATCAAGCAAATATAAACTTATTCTCCCTACATTTACTTTCCAGATTTGAAAATTGAGTATTCTGCCCGGAAGTCCAACCTGAACTAAAAGAGGTTTTCCTGCTTGGTCATAAACAAGTTCTAATGGTAGATCAGAGAAGTTTTGTGTGTCATTTTCAGTAATTTGTTCACCTTTTATAGACAATTTCTGATTAAAATAACCATTTTTGTAAAGCAAGCCAACTGCCACCATATTTACATTATTGTCAGATGCTTGTTTTAGATAATCACCAGCAAGTATCCCCAAGCCACCGGAAAATATACGTATTGCATTTGTCAGTCCATATTCCATACTGAAATATGCAATTGATGGGGTAGAATTGTCTTTTGGTGTATTTATATATTTTTTAAATTCGTCATAAACGCTGTAGTATTTGTTTAAAAATTCTGTAGAATTTGCAATCTGAAGTAATCTTTGATAATCAGCTTCTTTTAAGAACTGGACAGGGTTTCTTTTGCATTTTATCCATAATTTTTCGTCAATAGATCTGAATAAATCAATTGCTTCAGAATTCCATTCCCACCATATATTCTTCGATATTTCGTCCAGACCTTTGAGTTTTTCAGGAAGATTTGGTTTTATAGAAACGCTGCGCCATACAGGTTTGTTAATTGGGATTTTGGGTAATGAAACAACCATTTCTTTTTCTTCTTTCAGAACAAGTCCTCTTGATCTTTCTACAGATTTTTCTACAGCAATATTATAAGCCTCAAAATATTTGTCAATAAGCTTTTTCCATTGAACGCTTTTTGAAACAAAATAAGCATTGTTTCTTTCAAAGTTTTCTTCTTCGTTGCTCTTGTATATACAGGTTATAATAATTCCTGCAATTTCATTTACAACTTCTGTATAATTATCATCATCGCGATGAATTATACTCATACAATCAGCAATTTCAATATTTTGTTTTTTTATCCATAATCCAAAACCAGCAAGTGTTGTAGTTATTGTTGGTACGTGAAATGCTAAACTTTCAAGAGGTGTATATCCCCACGGTTCATAATATGAAGGGAATGCCGTCATCCTCATTGCAGTAATCAGATTATAATATTTGATGTTAAAAATTCCATCATCGCCGTTTAGATAAGCAGGTACAAAAATTATTTTAGCGTTTTGATCTTCTTTGTTTGTAAAACCGTGATGTTTTATTTTATTGAGAATTGGGTCAAAGTCGGCATCGTGAAGGTAATGTGTGATGAATTTATTTTCCAAATCTTTATTTGTTCCTTCATTTAAGTTGCTGAGTAAATCTTTTCTTGGTCCGTAGTTATTAGCAGGAATCAAAACAAAAGCGACAATCTGTTTTTTGAGTTTTTCTTTTTTGTTCAATTCTGCAATAGCATCAATAAATACGTCGATACCTTTATTTTTAAATTCATACCTACCACCAGTTGCAATAAATTTAATGTCGTCAGGTAATTTGTATCCAAATAGAGCTTCTGCAACGCTTCTGAGCCTTTTCTCTGATTTGGATTTTATTTCATTGTATTCTCCGTCTTCTGGTATGAAGTTCATTTCAAAACCATTAGGAGTTATTACATCTGGTTTTCTTTGCAAGAAATATTCTGCTTCGTTGGCTGTCAATTCACTAACTGTTGTAAAAGTATCTGAATTTAATGCAGAAATTTTTTCAAGTGAATGTTTTGATACAATATTGAATTCTTTTACTTTTGAATTTACATCAACATTGTCAATCAATTTATACAAAGGTAAATCGTTTCCAGCTATAGAACGTCCTAAAACAGTAGCGTGTGTAGTAAAAACTGTGCCAATCTGAGGAGCGTATTTTTTTAAGTATAATAAACCGCTACCTGTCATCCATTCGTGGAATTGAGCTATAACATTTTTTCCGGCAGATAAGTGGTATGAATAAAAACTGCGAATAACAAATCCGGCTGCATAACCGAATAATGCAGGTTCAATATAATCCCAGTTTCCAGATATTGAGTCAAGACCATATTCATTCCAAAATTCTGTAAAAATTTCGTCTTTACGAGTAAAAAGAGGTGAAAAGTCAATTAAAATAGCAACAGGTTTTCCGATGATGTTCCATCTACCTGTTTTTACGGTAATCCCCTGAGATTTTATATAAGCTTTCCATGATTTGTACATATCAGGTTCTTCTAAAAATTCTGGATTACCTTTTCCTTCTCTGTCCAGATTAGGACCTACAACGATATAGTTATCTTTGAGTGTTTTTACAATTGAAAGTGCTTTGGTAGAAACAACAGTATATATGCCTCCTACTTTATTGCATACTTCCCAACTGACCTCAAATAAATAATCGGTTTTATTTTTGGTTCCCATTTTGTTTATTTTAATCCCATTTGTGAATGAAGATAATTTTAAAGTTGTGTATGTGTGCTTTTTTATGTTTTTTTAATATCTTCAATCAAACTAGGGGGTTTGTTTAGTATTATTTTTTAGTTTTCTTATTTGTATCTGTTTTTTTGGGTGCTGCTTTTGTTGTTTTTTTTGTGCTTGTAGTTTTCTTCGCTGTCGTTGATGTCTTTTTTGTTGTCGAAGTTTTTTTAGCTGTCGAAGTTTTTTTTGTAGCTGTTGATTTCTTTGCTGGTGTTTGTTTAGGTGCAGCCTTTTTTGTTTTTGTTGTTTTTTTTGCTTCTAAAGCTTTTGCTTTTAGCTCATTATATTTTGCTTTTAATTTTTCTATTTCAGCTTCATATTTTTCAATCAAAGCAAGTGCCTCACTTTCTGTTTTTGGTTCGTAATCGCCAAGATTGTTTTTAATTGATTTTTGAAGTCTAATTATGAAATCACTAAGCACATTCATAAAGTTGATAAATGCATTATACGGATTATCATAAGGATTGAAATACATGTGTACGTCTCCGTCGGAGAAGAATTTTGTACACATATAGTAAAAGTGGTCACTTGTTTGTAGTCTAAGCCAGTCTCTTTGTATGTCTTCGTCATCTGAACGTTTGACCATTTCTTCGAGAGAATAGAGTTTGTCAAATGCTTCATCCTGCATTTCGTTTCCAAGCCAAGCAGTAAGGTCTCTTTCTTCGTCAGCCCACGAAATAGGGTGGGGTACATTGTATGCTGCAACAGGTTGTAATTTGTCTGCAACTTCTGACGGAGTAAGAAATTCGTATGTTGAATTTTCGAAAACGTATTTTGGCAATGCTCTCATAAAGTCAAATATTCCTGTTTCTGACCACTGATGCTCTCCGAATGTTTCATAATCCATAAAGAGATTTACAACTTCTTCTTTTTCGTTAATATTATTTAGCCATTTCACGTATTTTTCGGCGGTAAGAGGCCATTCTTCCCAAGCTCTGTTTGAAAATCTGAATGCTATATCATCAGACATTGTGAAGTTTTTCAATAATACTTTCAATTTTGGATTCAAAGCGTTGTAATACAGGTAGTTTGGGCTTTTCCAAGCTAGTATTTGTCTAGCTCCTTCTGTCAATATGGCTTTGTATCCCATATCGGCAACCATTTTTCCTATTTCATCGGAATAAATAAGCTCTGTATTTCTAAATACTACAGGTGTTTGTCCGAAATGTTCTTTTACTTTTGCTACTTGTAGTTTTACTTGTCTTTCAAACTCTTCGCGGCTTTTTAATGCAGATAATGAGTGAGAATATGTTTCAGCAAGAAATTCTACATTGCCTGTTTTTGCAAGCTTTTTGAAACTATCTAAAACTTCGGGTGTATACAATTCGAATTGTTCCAATGCTACTCCAGAAATTGAGAAACTAACTTTGAATCTGCTGCCATATTCTTTTATTAAATCAAGCAATACAGAATTCATTGGTAAATAAGATTTTTCTGCTACTTTCTGTGCTATTGATCTATTTGCAAAATCATCATAGTAATAATGATCTTCTCCAATTTCGAAAAAACGATATTTTTTCAATCAGAATGGTTGGTGGACTTGAAAATAAAAGCAAATTGTTTTCATAGTTTTATATATTTTAAAACCTTGAGGTTTTGATTATTAATTTTGATTTAAAATGTTATAGTAAATTTCTTTTACTGCTTTAGCTGAATTTTCCCATTTTAGGTTATCAACTTCTTGTTTTCCAAATTCCTTGAACATTTTTGAAAGACCATTATATTTGATAAGTCCATATATTGCATCAGCTATTGCATAAGTGTCCCAAAAGTCAACTTTTATTGCGTGTTTTAAAATTTCTGCAACTCCTGATTGTTTTGAAATAATAACTGGTACATTTGACCTCATTGCTTCAAGTGGAGAAATGCCAAATGGTTCGGAAACTGATGGCATAACATAAACGTCTGAAATGTCGAACATTCTTTTGACATCGTCGCCTTTTAGGAAATTTGTAAAATGAAAATTGTCGCCAATTCTGAGGCTTGCGGCGTGATTTATCATTCTTTGAAGCATATCACCGCTTCCAGCCATTACAAAACGCACATTTTTTTCTTTTTCAAGTACAAGTTTTGCTGCTTCGATGAAGTATTCAGGTCCTTTTTGAAATGTTATTCTGCCAAGAAAAGTTACTATTTTGCAGTCTATTTTTTTTCTGAAACGAGGTGCAGTATGAGCAACAGGTTCGACTGCATTGTAAACAGTTTTAATTTTATTCGAATTTTGTCCATATCGTTCAATTACGGTTTTTCTAGTGAGGTTACTGACAGTAATTATCGTATCTGCGTTTTTCATTCCTTCTCGTTCAATATCATATACAAGCTGATTAACGTTTTCGCCGCTTCTGTCAAATTCTGTTGCGTGAACGTGAATAACTAAAGGTTTTCCTGTCATTTTTTTTGCTTCTATACCTGCAAGGTATGTAAGCCAATCGTGTGCGTGAATAATATCAAAGTCGTGAGCTAAAGCTATTTTTGCTGCTATTTTAGCATAATTTCTTACTTCGTCGATTAGATTTGGTCCATATTTTCCTGAAAATTTGTATTTTCCTTCTTCTATATATGTAGTAGCAGCACTTTTTTCTAATTGTATTTCTCTTATTTCACCGTTTTCAATATATACAATTTTCCCTTCTTTCGTTATTCTAACATTTTCAGTTTTTAAACCAATATTTTGTATGTAGGCTTCAAAATTTTCAGGTGTCAAATATGGATTTAATAATGAATTTATTTCAATTTTGGTGATATTGTTAAAATAATCATTTATTTGATATAAATTTGAATCATTTGTATTTTCAATTTTTTCAGAAATATTTTCAATAGAATTATTCTTGTATAAATCGCTTTGTTTTGTATTTAGAAAATCCATTTTAATATCTTCGGCACTTATTAGATTTGCTACACCTGAATCTTCGTCTCCAAATAATTTGGGAACGACAAAAATAATATCAAGGTCTTTTGATTTAGACATAGCTTTTGTTAATCCGTAGCAAGCAGTTCCAAGACCTCCTGATATATGTGGTGGAAATTCCCATCCAAACATTAAAACTTTCATAACAGTTTTTTTTTTACATTCTCCGGTGTGGAGACAATTTTTTATTTAAAATTTCAAATCAATTTTTAATAAATTATGATTTGTATTTGTCTATCAGTTCACGTAAGTACAAAATAGCCCCTACGCTCCAAGCTTGAGAAATAGCTCCCCTTGGAGTATATGGTGGATCTCCGTCATAAATTTCGCTAATAGAGCCAATTCCAGCAATAAACATATCATCTTCAAAGTTTTTGTATAATTTTTCGACAAATCTAACACCGCTTTTTCCGTGAATTTTCAGATATGCTTCTGCAAAATGAGCTGTCAGCCAAGGCCAAACGCTACCTTGATGATATGCTCTATCTCTTTGTTTTTGATTTCCTTCGTATTTTCCTTTGTAGTTGATGTTTTTAGGAGATAATGATCTTATTCCTTTGGGAGTAAGAAGTTCGTTTTCTACGATTTTTAAAATACTGTTTATTTTCTCATCATCTAGCATAATATATGGTAAAGATAATGCTATCAGCTGATTTGGTCTTACATCAAAGTTTTTTTCTTCTTCGTTTATGTAATCAGCAAGATAGGATTTTTTTTCATCCCAAAAATTTTCAATAAATGATTCTTTGACAAGTGAAGGTATATTTGACCATTCTGCGATAAAGGATTTGTCTCTCGATTTTTTTGCAACTTCTAATGCAAAGTTTATTGCATTGTACCATAATGCATTTATTTCTACATCGTATCCTGTTCGTGGTGTTACTGGTTTTCCATCTACAATTGCGTCCATCCAAGTAAGTGCTTTGCCTTTTACTCCAGCATAAATTAATCCGTTTTCGTGCATCTTGATTCCGTAGGATGTTCCTTTCTTAAACTCTGTAAGGATTTGTTTAATTTTTGGTCCGTATGTTTTCCAGATACCAGCAAAAGAGCCTAATTTTTGAACATACTTTTGTATTGCCCAGATATACCAAAGGGGTGCATCAACACTATTTACGTCAATATTTCTACCAATGCCGGCATTAGGAAATAATCCGTTTCGGAGTTCTTTTGACATTGTATCCAATACCTTTTTGGCAGATGTTAGATCTCCTCTGCTTAATGCAAGCCCGGGAAGAGAGATGAAGGTGTCTCTTGCCCATATATCAAACCAAGGATAACCTGCTGTTATGTATAGATTATTGTCTTTTTTTACAAAAAATTGTTGAGCTGAATTTTCTAAGTTGTTTTCAAAACTATCTCTTGGTGTGCGTTTATTTATTTCTGTCTCAAATCTGCCTTTTAATGTTTTGGTATTTATTTCTGATGTTCCAGCACTAACGATAATGCTTTCTCCTTTTTTTATTGGTATTTCAAAAAATCCAATTGCCATCAAATCTTCGTGATAATCATAACCTCTGTCACGTTCTTCTTGGTATTCGATGTTGTAATACCAGTTGGGAGCGTGTATATAATCTGATTTTTTATTTGTTTGTATATACAAGAATGGGTAACCATTGTAAAGTTTTACTTTAATACCATTTGTAACGGGTTCATATTTTGTATTAGCATCCATATTTGCCTTGCTCAGTTGGTGAATTTGACGAAAAGCAAGATATGGCTGAAAGCGTAATTTTGTTGAATGTTGAGCATCCAGAAGAGTGTATCTAAGTAGAGTACGTTCTTCATTTTCTGCTAATAAAACTTCTTTTTTTAAAATAATATCTCCAACTCTGTAAATATGCATTGGAATGGGATCAGCATAAAAATCTTCAATGTATTTGTGTCCCAAAGGATGATGTTCACCAGGGTATCTTCTGCTACCTATGTGAAATTCTTTGTTGTCCTGAATAATTGTATCATCAAGCCCTGATAATAAGACGTGTTTTTGTCCATCAAGATTCTCTAATGGACAAATTAGTAATCCATGGTATTTTCTAGTGTTGCAGAAAGCTACTGTTGTGCTTGAAAAAGAACCAGATCTGTTTGATCTAATAAGTTCTCTTTTCAATGAAAAGTTAAGATTTATTAAATCTTTTTGTGAAAAATGAATATATGACATTGTTCAAAAATTTTCTTTAATTTACTAAATGCAAAAATATATAAAAATTTTCTTTATTTAAATACATTTTGTAAAAATTAACGTAAAAATAAATCAAACGATTGATAAATTAAATGAATTATGTAATTATTTTTTATTTGAAATAATTAGATAGTAATGTTATATAAAATTATTCTTTTAATAAAAATAGATTTAGGATAAAAAATTTTGAAGTATTGAAAAATTTTTTTTTCTTTGTTGCAAAATATAATAATAAAGTGGACGAAATTCAAAAAAGGGAATTATTAGATATTTTAAAAACACGATTGAGTGAATTGATCACTTTATATGAAAGAGTAAAAGAAGAAAATGTAAATTTAATTAAACAAAATCAAAAATTACTTGAATTAAATAATAAAAAAGAAGAAGAAATTCAAAATTTTAAAGAAAAACTTGAAACATATAAGCTAACAAATTCGTTTATATTAACAAGCGAGGGAGAAGATCTAACAGAAAGAAAACACGATGCAAAAATAAAGATAAACAGATTGATAAAAGAAATTGACAGTTGCCTAGCACTTTTAAACAGATAAAGTATGGAAGATCGCAAAATCAAAATAAACCTGGATATTGCAGATAAAAAATTTTCATTGACAATTCCAGAAGAAGAAGAGATAAGTTACAGAAAAGCTCAGGAATTAGCTGAAAAAAAATATAATAAATATAAAAATCACTTCAGTACTTTATCAAAAGATGAGTTAATGGCAATGACAATAATTGATTTAGCAAAAAATTATATAGATTTATCAAATAAAAAGGAGAATATCGGGTTTTTTACAGAATTAAGCGATATTCTTATGACATTAGGAGATTATATAGATGCACAGTAAAATTTTGTCCGCATAGATTAGTGGGGGAAACTCAACACTAAACAAATTAAGACCTAGCACATTTAAGCAAAAGTAAGCCTTCTTGAAAGGAAACTTGACCTTAGGTTGCAGTCTTATAAATGACGTTTCGGGGTTTTCACACCCTGCTATGCGGACTTTTTACCTCCCTCAGATGAAATAATTTTAATAATTAGAAATTTTAAGAAACATGGAAACGATTTATGCTGTTATTATTAGTATTATGGCTCTATTGATAGGTATATCAGTAGGGTACTTCATAAAATTAAAAGTTATAAGTAATAAAGCTGATGAAATCATTAAAAATGCAAATGATCAAGCAGAAATTATCAAGAAAAACAAAATTTTAGAAGCAAAAGAGCACTATTTGAAAATCAAAAATGATTTTGATAAAAATTCAAAAGAAAAAAATCAAAAACTTCAACGCTATGAAAAGAAACTTCATCAGTTTGAGCAAAACCTAAATTCAGCAAAAGAAGAACTGCAGAAAAAAGCAAAAAAGATTGAATTAAAAAATAAAGAAATACAAGCTATAAAAGAGAATTTGACTAAACAAATTGAAATTATAGAATTAAAAAATAAGGAACTGGATGAAGTATATAAAGAACAGGTATTGAAGCTTGAAAATCTTGCTGGAATGACTAAAGATGAAGCCAAAGTTCAGCTAGTAGAATCTTTGAGAGAAGAAGCAAAGACAGAATCAATGGCACAAATTCACGATATTATCGAAGAAACAAAGCTTACATCTCAGGAAGAAGCCAGAAAAATTGTAATAAGAACAATACAAAGAGTTGGTAGTGAAATAGCTTCTAACAATGCAATTACAGTATTTCACATAGACAACGATGAGATAAAAGGTAGAATTATTGGTCGTGAAGGCAGAAATATCAGAGCTCTTGAAGCAGCAACAGGTGTAGAAATTATTGTTGACGATACTCCTGAAGCAATTGTGCTTTCAAGCTTTGATCCATTCAGACGTGAAGTAGCTAGATTGGCTCTAGAACAACTTGTGGCAGACGGAAGAATTCACCCCGCTAGAATTGAAGACATTATCAAGAAAACTAAAAAGCAACTAGACGAAGAAATTCTTGAAATCGGCAAGAGAACTTGTATCGACTTAGGTATAAATGGTTTGCATACACAACTGATGAGAATGGTAGGTAAAATGAAATACCGTTCTTCATATGGACAAAACCTGCTGCATCACTCAATAGAAGTGGCAAAAATGTGTTCTCTTATGGCAGCAGAATTAGGTTTGAATCCTAAATTAGCAAAACGTGCAGGATTACTACACGATATTGGCAAAGTACCTGAAGAAGAAACCGAGCTTCCACACGCATTATACGGAAAACAGATGGCAGAAAAATACAACGAAAAGCCACAGGTTTGTAATGCAATTGGAGCTCACCACGATGAGATTGAGATGGATAATCTTATTTCTCCAATTGTTCAGGTTTGTGATGCTATTTCAGGAGCCAGACCGGGAGCAAGAAGAGAAATTGTTGAAACTTACGCCAAAAGATTACAAGATTTGGAAACACTTGCTCTTTCATTCAGAGGAGTTACAAAGAGTTATGCAATACAAGCTGGTAGAGAGCTTAGAGTTATTGCTGCAAGTGACAAAGTTTCTGATAAAGAAGCAGATATTTTGGCATACGAAATTGCAAAGAAAATTCAGAAAGAAATGACTTATCCCGGACAGATAAAAGTAACTGTTATCAGGGAACGTAGAGCTGTTGATTATGCAAAATAATCGAAATATATAGAATTGTTTTAATAATTTTAAAATAATTTCAGTAAAAATGCAGTTTTAATATTGCTTACTGAAATTATTTTTTTTTGTTTTAAATAAATGAAATGACAAAAATAATTTACATAATCTTAATTTCGACAAGTGTTTTTATGTTTTCTTGTAACAAAGAAAATGAGAAGCAAAAGGAAATAAATTGGTCTGAAGTAAACAAAAAACTTATCAATGTTAATAAATATCTAGTAGTAGAAGATAGTATGCGTATTGTGTCATATATTCATCGTCAAGGGTGGGATATGACCGAATCAGAAACAGGCTTTTGGTATACAATAACAGAACACGGAACAGGGGATAGTGTAAAAAAGGACGATATTATTTCATTAAAGTATGAAATTGAATTACTCGATGGTACACATTGTTATAATTCAGATTCACTAGGTAATATGAGTTTCAAAGTTGGTATGGGAGGAGTAATAAGCGGTTTAGAACATGCTGTTTTATTATTAAGAAAAGGGGATAAAGCAATTTTTATTTTTCCACCATTTATGGGATATGGACTTTTAGGTGATGAAAAAAAGATTCCCCCTAGGTCTATTTTGGTTTACAAGATTGAAGTTGTTGGACTAGAAAAAAAGGAAAAATAAAATAGCTATAAAAAAAAGAGGAGTTATCAAAAATGACAACTCCTTTATTTTTTTATTTAGTTCTAGCAACTCTGAACCCATAATTGTAGTTAGTGTATCCAGGTTTTGGCCCATCACGAGTGTACACTGTAGCTAATAATTCGCTATAGTGCCAAGAGCCACCTCTAATAACTCTGTAACTACTTGGATACAAATTTAC
>Ga0114934_10002049_pt1 | contig 13046 bp, 15 predicted proteins | sample 4SBtaG_2_FD_99695 | JGI IMG/M metagenome (GOLD analysis project Ga0114934, IMG submission 99695) | Deep subsurface microbial communities from Kolumbo volcano to uncover new lineages of life (NeLLi) - 4SBTROV10_white metaG | ecosystem: Environmental > Aquatic > Marine > Volcanic ... | reverse complement strand
CTACCATGCCAAATGCATTACCACGACGTGAAGACTCAGGCGATGCCAAGCCTTTGAGTGCTAAAATAATCAGTACCGATGCAGCCAAATAGGCCAATGCCACCATATTTGCGGATAACATAATTTCCCCTTTACCTTTTTGTGCCTTACGAGCGTTTCTTAAACATGGCAAGCATACGTTGCGTAACCATAAAACCACCGAATATATTCACCGATGCTAACCCGACAGCAATCAAACCCAATACTGTCGCCAAATTCATTTCAAGTGGGCCGCCTGCAATAATTGCACCGACAATGACAATACTGGAAATCGCATTGGTCACGCTCATCAAAGGCGTGTGCAGTGCAGGTGTTACGTTCCAAACAACATGATACCCAATAAAAATGGCCAATATAAAAATAGAAAATGACATCACAAATGGATCTGCGCTTTGCGCGACCGCATGCCCTGCATGAGCGCCCTGACCTACAACATCACCAACCGATAAAGCATCAGACATAGCTACTCCTTCTCACCCAATAATTGTGGTTTTAAAAACTCACCATCTTTACAAATTAATGACGCGGCAATCACTTCATCATCCATATTTATATGTAATGCAACAGGCTCACCTTCTGACTCTGAATCCAACATTGGTGAAATAAAATTAAACACATTGCGTGCAAATAGCTGACTGGCATCAGTTGCCATCAATGCTGGGATATTGCTTGTACCAATCAATGTCACACCATCTTTAACCCATACGGCATCTTTTTCTGTAAGTGGGCAATTTCCACCTGCTTCAGCAGCCATATCCACAATCACACTGCCTGCCTTCATCTTAGCAAGTGTTTCCTCGGTTACCAGCACAGGTGCAGGGCGACCTGGAATCAATGCAGTGGTGATAATAATATCCGATTTAGCTGCATGCTCTGCAATCAATACTGCTTGTTTTTCTTTATATTCATCGGACATTTCTTTGGCATAACCACCTGCATCTTCTCCATCCGCATCATCGGCTGGAACTTCAATAAACTTCGCACCCAAGCTCTCCACCTGCTCTTTGGCTGCGACACGCACATCAAAGACTTCAACCATGGCACCCAAGCGACGCGCTGTGGCAATAGCTTGCAAACCAGCAACGCCCGCCCCCATCACCAAAACCTTAGCGGGTTGAACGGTACCCGCTGCAGTCATCAACATAGGCATAAAACTTTTATAATGTTCAAGTGCCAAAAATATTGCTTTATAACCTGCAATATTAGCTTGGGATGAAAGCACATCCATGCTTTGCGCACGTGAGATACGCGGAATCATCTCCAAACAAAAGCAGCTCAAACCAGCTTTGGCATAATCATTCAATAAAGGATTGGAAAAAGGTGCAAATAAAGAAGCTACCACAGTGCCTGATGATAATTGTGCTAGTTCTTCCTTCGAAGGCGCACGAACTTTCACAACAAGATTCGCATCTTTACAAGTATCAGCAAACGAATCAGCCAAACTTGCGCCAGCATCCGCAAATACAGCATCGGTCAGATTAGCGTGCTCACCAGCACCTTTCTGCACAACAACTTCACAACCAGCAGCAACAAACTTTTTTACCGTTTCAGGCGTTGCCGCAACACGTGTTTCATAAGCCAAAGTTTCAGTTGGAACAGCAATGCGCATCAGAGATCCCCCTCACTGGATAAAAGAAAGCAGAAGCTTAAACACGCCACACTGATTTACAAGCGTAAGGACACCTCTAACAACATTCCATCTTTGCCAACAGGCAATGTTAAATCCACCAGCTCAGATGCTGGCACAAACACATGCGCATAACGAAACAAATCATCATCCAATATATCATCACCATACATCAGTAAATCCAAATCTAAGGTACGAGGCTTCCAAGATCCTTTTGAACGATCTCTACCATACTTATCCTCCAAACATTTCAACCATTTAAGAAGCTCTTTTTTTTCAGGAACATTGCTCAACAAACAGCAGGCATTAAGGAAGTCATCACCATCCATACCGACTGCAGCAGATTGATATACCTTCGAATATGCAACATCTGAAAAATATTGTTTTATATCTTGACTGGCACATTGCAAGTGCTTCTCAGGATTAATATTCGAGCCCATGCCAATAAGCGCTGTTGTCACGACATCACACCTCGTTCAATCAACACGGCTACATTTTCAGAACCACGTACTGCACCTGGCTTGGACATTTTCAAACGTATCCAAGGCACCTGGAATTCTTGTAATAAAATAGCAGCACATGATTCTGCTAATTTTTCAATAAGCCCAAATGAAGAGCCTTCCACAAACTCAATCAGTCGCTTGGATACCGCTTTGTAATCCAAGGTATCAGCAATATCATCGCTTTGCCCTGCTTTGGAAATATCCCACGCCATTTTAATATCAAGACGTACTGTTTGACGAATTTCTCTCTCCCAATCATAAATACCAATCACAGTACGAATTTCCAAACCTTCAATCAATACCAAATCATATTTCATCGCTAATACCCTTAAAAATATTCCGTATTTAAACTTGACTCTTAACCATAAAACAACAGGATGCGCCGCCATCTTGGGAGGAAACCTAAAATGACTGTCGATACCATTAAAGCAACTGATGAAATTGTTTCCTGCTCGGACAATGGTCAGCACCCATTGGTTTACATTAACCTGAAAGACGGCAAAGGAAAGTGCCAGTATTGTGGTCAGTCATTTGAATTGGCCAAAACAAGCCATAACAAAGCACACTAATGCAAGCTAGCCCGCATGATTGATGCAGGCTAAAACGCTCATTGCATTTGGCGCACCACTTCAAATAAAGTCACACCCGTCGCCACAGAAACATTCAATGATTCAACTTTTCCAGGCATCGGAATACTTAACAACTGATCGCAACCCTCACGCACCAAACGACGCATACCTTTACCTTCTGCACCCATCACAATGGCATTTTTACCACTGAATTTAGTCTGATAAACTGTATGCTCTGCTTCACCAGCCAAGCCTGAAACCCAAAAACCTGCATCTTGCAAATCTTTTATACTACGCGCCAAGTTTGTCACCCTTAAAACGGGCAAGCGTGATAAAGCACCGCATGCACTCTTGGCAACAACAGGCGAATCCAAACTTGCAGCGTGATCTTTGGGTACAACAATACCGACACAACCTGCTGCCTCTGCCGTACGAATACATGCACCAAGATTGTGAGGGTCGGTAACCTGATCAAGCAAAAGAACCAACGCTACGTCAACATCCTTTAAGCCCTTCAGCCAAGGTTTGAACTCTAGCAAATCTTTGGGCTGAACACGCGCTATAACACCTTGATGCGGAACACCTTCAGCCAAACGCTCCAATGCTTCACGTGGCACAAAAGACACACGCACTTTGTTCTTTTTAGACAAATGCACCAGTTCATTCAAACGCGGATGATTCTTGCCTTTTACAATTAATAATTCATCCAGCTTTTCCTTACTATCCAAGGCATGTTTTACGGCATGAATACCTGCCAATATACTCATCTCAACTCATCCCCATCACTACAAAAATCATAGTCCCACCACCATCTGCAACAACTTATCTGATTCAAACGTCTGATATTCACCCGCTTCCAAACCCAAAGAATCCAATGATAAAACGCCAATTTGAATACGCTCCAGAGCAGTCACATGATTACCCAGTGCCGCAAATATACGCCTTACCTGATGGTAACGCCCTTCATGCAACACCAAATTCGCTGTATTCTCACCTGTAACTTCTAATTCTGCGGCTTTACACGGCCTATCATCTGCATCCAACATCAATGTGCCGCTGGCTAGTTTTTCCGTTTCATGCCCTTTTAAAGGCTCTGCTAGTGTGATTGCATAGGTCTTAGAAATATCATGTTTGGGGCTAGTCAATTGGTGATTTAAGGCTCCATCATCGGTTAAAACAAGCATACCTGATGTTTCCTTATCCAAACGACCTACACTGGATAAAACTGGCTTTCGTCCCAACCAACGTTCTGGAAAATCAGCATAAATAAGCCGCCCATCTTCTTTGCGCGAACACACGGCTCCCAAGGGCTTATGATAAACCAATGTCAACCCATGGGGGTGATCCAGCGGCTTTCCTTCCAACATCACTTGCGATGCTAAAACTTTTTGCGATGCTGCTTTCGCAGGTTTTCCATCCACAGTTATCCAACCAGAACGAACCCAATAGCCTACATCTTTGCGCGCTCCATAGCCCAAATTCGATAGTATTTTTTCCAAACGTTCCTTTTTCTCTGCCACGTTTATCGTTCTCCATGCATAATTTTAAAACCTTGCGTCTCAATCACAGTTTCAAAACGCCTCAAATGTTTCGCCAAAACTGCTTCATAAGGCAACTTACGATTTGCCACCATGTAAAAATGCCCACCACGTTTTAAACTACGACAGCCTTGCGCTATAACAGCCTGCCCCAATGCAATATCTTGGTCTTGCCCTGTATGAAAGGGAGGATTGCAAATGACATAATCCAACTTCCTAGGTAAATCATCCAATTGCGCATCCTGCCAATAAAGCTGTACTTTATTCTGCCATGATTGAACGTTTTTCTTTGCACAATTGAGAGCCATATGATCCGCTTCGACCATATGCCATTGTGTAATATCCGAACAATGCTTCAAAACACGTTCTGATAGTAATCCGTAACCACAGCATAAATCCATACCATCACCGGTCAATTCAGGTAAATACTGTAATAATAATTCCGAGCCAATATCCGCCCTATCCCAACTAAACAAGCCTGGCTGGGAGTACAAACCATGTGCTTCAACACGGCGCACATCTGCTGCACTAATCCATTCTTTCGCCATTTCTTCATCAAAACCAGCATCTCTCCGAGCTGAAAATACCCTACATTTGGATTTTGATGTTGAAGACACATAACCTGCCAGCTTCTTTAAAGCAGCATCATACGACTTGGCACCATGCGCATTGGCACAGGCCATGATAATTTTTCCATTTTCACGCAGAAGAAGTATGGCTTTTGCCATGTTTGAGAAGGTTAAACGTTTGTTTTTTGATGGCAAAACAAGCACACCATCAAATTGACCATCAATTTCACACTTAGATTTCAACCCCATGCCTACGATGTCATCGCATATGGGCTTAAAAGACTGTTGCAACTGATATATTTCTGATTTCGAACAAAGCTCTCGCAAGCGCGGCTCAACTTGGGCATTCACCACCGCAAGACTGCCACTTTGGAAAGAAGACAAACCAGCCTGATATAATAATTCAACAGCCGGCATCAAAACTCCCTATTAAAAAATACGGTAATCATTCCATTTTTTGTGAGTTTTCTAGCAGTAAAAGCCAATCCACAACTAGCTAATACTCCACTAGAAAACCCACAATCAACTGAATTATAACACTTTAAGCAGCTTGGCACTCAGCGCGAAAAAGACAAGGACTAACCGCACAGTTTTGAATGTTTTTAAAACAATCATCATTGCCTTCAGCAATTTGAATAGCATGAATTAAACTTTCTTTTTTCAACTTCTGCACACCTTTAAGATCAAACTCAGTTGCTTTTACCAATAATTCTTTTTTTGTAATTTTCTTTTGAGACATTGTTTTTTCCACCTATACGTTTTTTTGCCCACCATAGGTATTATTTGCTGTAATGCAAATATTCAAGCGACCCAAGCACCTCTTATGACTTAAAGTGTATGACTAAATCCTCAACCGCAGCAACCTGGTAGCCCCAATCATGCTGTGACTGCTTTGGTGTGACCCAACAGGTTTGTGTGCCAAGTTCCTTGGCTACAACAAGATTCTCTTGCATATCATCCAATACCAATGTGCGCACGGGCAATACACCCTCATCATGCAATAACATTTTCAACGTTGTTGCACATGGTTTGGGCAAATATTCATTATAGCGAATATCATAAATCACTTCAAAATGATGGCGTATCCCAAGCGCATCCAAAACACGTTCTGCATGTTCAGAAATACCATTGGTATGAATCACCTTACGACCAGGAAGTTGGTGTAATGCTACATTCAACTGCGCATTTTCACAAAGTAACTCATGTGCATTCACATCATGCACATTGTGTAAAAAGGCTTCGGGCTCCACGCCGTGGTGTAAAATAAGACCACGCAATGTCGTTCCATATTGCCGCCAATAACGCACACGCAAAGCATTTGCTTCTGCATGCTGCATACCCAATGTATTGCAAATAAATGCTGTCATGCGCTTATCCATGCGTGCAAAAACACCATTATTTGCTGCATAAAGCGTGTTGTCTAAATCGACAACCATCAGATCAATGGGCATAAAACCTACAAAGCAGATTCTTTGAAACTGTAATTATCAGCATATCTAAAAACACCCCGTAGCTGTTCAGATTGCTGCTGATTTGTACTCAGCAACGTTGCAAAATAGATGTTAATAGTTACTTGGAATTAACGCTTCTCCATAGGGATATAATCCTGTCCGTTTTCACCAGTATAAATCTGCATAGGGCGGAAAATACGGCTCACACCCAACTGCTCTCGCCAATGCGCCAACCAACCAGACACACGCGCAACAGCAAAGATAGGGGTAAATAAATCCGTTGAAATACCTAACTTCCGATACACAATACCTGAATAAAAATCAACATTCGGGCAAATACCTTTGGCTCCCAATGTACTGCGTGAAAGCTCCTCAATACGACTGGCAATTTCATAAGTTGGGTCTTCACCCATTTCTTTGGTTAGCTCGACATAAAGCTCTTGCAAAAGTGTAGCTCGTGGGTCTTTTGTTTTGTAAACCCTATGTCCCAAACCTGCAATTTTTTCTTTTTTCTCTAACTTGTCATGCAAGTAGGCTTCAGCACGATCCACATGTCCAATTTCATCGAGCATATGTAACACATCTTCATTGGCTCCGCCATGCAAAGGACCAGAAAGTGAGCCAATCGCAGCACTGATACAGGTATAAGGGTCAGCCAAAGTTGAGGCCGTCACAATGGTTGAAAATGTACTAGCATTTAGCGTATGTTCAGCATGTACAATCATTGCCACATCCATAATACGTTCCATCAAAGGTGTGGGCTCATTACCCGTTAACATGTATAAAAAATTGCCCGCATGAGATAAATCATCACGCGGCGGGATTGGATCATCGCCTTTACGCATGCGTGCATGCGCTGCTACCAAAGTCGGCAATTTACCCACCAAATTTAAGCATACTGTGCGCACATGTTCATCATTCAAGTGCCCATCTAAATTGTGCGGCAAGGGATAAAACATCCCCATCACAGCGACTGTTGTTTGCAAAGAATCCATAGGATGTGCCGATTCAGGGAAACACTTCATAATATCCCGTATGCGGAATTTAATACGCCTATGATGATGCAACGCATTGGTAAATTCAGCTAATTCAGCTTCGCTTGGAAGGTGTCCGTAAATTAATAAGAATGACGTTTCTTCAAAGGAAGATTTCTCAGCCAGTTGCTCAATATCAATACCGCGATACTCCAAATGCCCAATACTTCCATCCACCGATGAAATCGCCGATTCTGTCACAGGAATACCTGCCAAACCGGGTGAATAACACGCAATTTCCTGATTTTCCGCCATGATTTTCAATCTCCTAAGATATAAACCAATATAACTCGGCGCATTTTAACATAAAATACTGCCGTGCGCCTATTTTATTCATGCAGTATCGCTCATGTTAGACAGATATAGTATCTGATTTATTACGCCGTATCATTGATTCACGGCATTCCAAACTCACTTCATATCAATATAATTATCAGCACCCCACACATTTCCTGCCTCTGGACGCATAATCTGCTCGCCTGAAGATAAACGAGCGTGTTTTAAAATAGCTCCTATCAACCATGGGCGTTGAAGCATAAAAGGTTCAAAATCATGACGTGGTAAACGCAACAAATGGCAAGACGTGCCCGATAACACTTTATAAGCCGCATGATGACCACGCAATAAACCACCAAGGTGAAAAAAGTCGCCTGGCTGCACGCTACCAAGCAGACGTTCCTCTTCTTGGCTACAGTCTAATAACAACAACACGCCACTCTGAACCATATAAGCATGCGGATGATCTTCGCCCTGCTCCATCAATGTTTGACCAGACCTTGTGATGGTATTTTCAAAAACAGATGTTAATCGTTTACGATCTGGTTCGTTAAACAATTTAAATACTTGATGTCGTGATAATACATGTGCAATAAGTCTATGCCGAAATAAATAATCCATCATTTCATACAATGATTTATCTTCCTGTAATAGTACCCGAATCGTTTCGTAAGACAATTCAATCACTTCAACATGCGTTGCACAACACAATGTCGCAGCCCTGCGCATGCCTGTAAAGTATGCTAACTCGCCCATCAAACATGGACGACTCGGCGCTCCCTCTAATTTTGAAGTGATCTGATGAGGCAAGACCGCATCAATGGTTCCTTTCTTCAATAGCCACATATGTCCAGCCATCTCACCTAGATGACACAAAACATCACCGGGCAATAATGAACGGCTATAACCATGCTCAAACAAACGCGTTACAAATTTAGCTTCCGCTGCATCGCGATCCTCATCAATAACAGGGTCATTTTCTGATTCCCCTACATCTGCTATCAACTCACGTAGGCGGGTCATACTCTCTTCGGCTAAATCTTGTTCGCCTGCCAAACTCGATCTATGAACACTGCTTCCCATCAATGTCTTATAAGCTTGTAATGCTTCGGTATAATCACCCGTTCGCTCACAGGAATACGCATAACTCAACTGTACATCTGTATCATGTTTCCATGTTGGAGATTGCCATAACTCCGCATACAACTTACGTGCCATCTGAAAATCGCCTTTAGCTGCAGCATCTCGTGCGCGTTGAAATGTTTTTTGAAAATCCTGCATACTACCCTCCGAAGAGTCATCACTCCTTAGTCTAGGACATTTTTACGCAATTCGATATACCTATCACTTTTCCATAAATAATCATCGTTGGGACGCATCACCTGCAAATGCACGGGTCGATGACTATAGCTCAATACAGCCTTAATAATCCATGGTCGCCGCAATGCGAAAAGTTCAAATGCTTCTCGTGATAAATGTAATAATCGCACAGGGGTCGCTGCAACAACACGGTATGGGCTTTTATAACCATGCAATAAACCACCCATATGTATCATATCACCCGGCACAACACTGGTTAGTAAATTACCACTTTCATCATCGAGTTCATCATCAGCTGGACTATCAGCCTTGTGCAAAAAAAACAAACATCCCATTTGTAGTAAATAGGCTCCATTGTGCTCCTCATCAGCCTCAATCAAACACTGCCCTGGCTCCAACTCAACAACGTCCAAAGAACGGCTTAAGTTCAAACGATCTACCTCATTTACACGTTCAAAAATAGTATGTTGGGAGAGCACAGGATCTACCCAATGTTTGCGCAGAAGCCTTTCCATCGCACATTGAAATGCCACATCATCACAGTCACGAATACACTTGGCAGGAATCGCGCATAAACGACATAGACCCTCCGCATATACGGCGGCAGAACGTCGCTGATCCGTAAATACCCCCAACTCACCCACCAATATAAATTCGCCCTCTTTGGCACGCAGTTTATCAGGCTCATCTTCCGTATAGTCGGGCATATGCACGGTTAATGTACCCAGCTTTAATAACCATAGGGTGTCAGGTAAATCACCCGCATCACACAACATATCACCATCTGACAACTCAATATCTTCACCCATATCCTGCAATGCTTCCATGAGCTGTTCTTTACTCAAAGCTACAACTTCTTCCTTAACCTCAACATCTTCTTGCACTACCACCGCAGACTCAAGCAGTGCATCCACAGACTTCTGCAAGGCCTCCGCCGCCCCCAACTCACCTTCATCTGTATATTTTTTAATCACACTTTGATAAAGACCACACGCCTCATCCACATGCCCCAAATTCTCATGACACCAAGCCAAGCGCAATTGGACATCCAAATCATCTTTCATCGCATCACTATCAAGCACCTGTTGATACAAATCACACGCTTCTTTGTACTGCTCTTTATTGGCAGCCTTACGGGCTTGGCGCATCATCACATGCACGTTCAAGCATCACCTCCCAGTGGGTGCACAGCATCAACCCATTGATGTAAACGCACACGGCTAACATGCGTGTAAATTTCTGTTGTGGTGATATTCGCATGCCCTAACATCATTTGCACGCTACGCAAATCAGCGCCATGATTCAATAAATGTGTCGCAAATGCATGCCTCAAAACATGCGGGGATGGCAGCGGTTTCAAGCCAATTTCCTCCGCATACTTTCGCATTCGCAACCAAAAATTCTGGCGACTCATAGCTTTTCCAGCACGCCCGGGAAACACAAAAGCATTGGCAGTCTGCGGTCGTTGATGCAGCCACCGAGATAGCCAAACTTCAGCCTCTTCTCCAAAAGGAATCAAACGTTCTTTATCGCCCTTCCCCACCACGCGCAAGACACCAGCTTGCATATCCAAACATCCCAATTGCAAGCCTACCAATTCAGAAACACGCATACCTGTGGCATACATCAATTCCAACATACAACGGTCCCGCAAGCCATGCATGCTATCTATATCAGGAGCCTTCAAAAGGTGGTTTACATCATCTTCGGACATATTTTTAGGCAAAGAACGCCCGCGCCGCTGTTTGGGTAGGTTACGTACAGGGTGATCCTCTCGAAAATCTTCTTGCTGCAAAAAACTATACCAAGTCGATAAGGCACTACGCTTGCGTTGAATGCTGCTGGCACGCAAACCGCGTTTCATCAATGTGCCTAAATACAATGCCAGCACCTCTGTTTGCGCATCAAACAACGTGGTTTTTGATGTTTGTAAAAACGTATGCACATCCATTAAATCACTACGATAAGCAGCAAGCGTCTGACGCGACCAGTTACGCAGCATCGCCAAACGTTGCAACAAACCTTCCACCCGTTCAAAACCTTCCTCAACTAACATATGGCAAGTATAAACTATTATTAAATAACACGAACGCGAAATGAGCGACCTTTCAATTTCCCATCACCCAGTTTTTTCAAAGCAAGCTTGCTCACATCACGGCTTACAGCCACATATGCCCACTGATCCATCACATGAATTTTACCAACTTGCTTGCCCGCAATATCATTACCTGCTGTCAAAGCGCCTAAAATATCCCCTGGGCGCAACTTCTGTTTTTTTCCACCACCAATCTGCAAGGTTGTCATCACAGCTTTAAAAGCCGACTCCTTCAAAAGATTTTTTGAGGGTAGTGCCTCTGCGTTTATATCACGTTCAAGATAATCACCCAGCACAGTCATTTTGTAGTCATCTCGAAGCGTAAATAACGTACATGCTACACCCTGTTTACCAGCTCGACCTGTGCGTCCAATCCTATGCACATGAATCTCTGAATCATGGGCAAGCTCATAGTTTATCACAGCATCCAAGCCATCAATATCCAAGCCTCGTGCAGCAACATCCGTTGCCACAAGAATTGATACACTCTTATTGGCAAACCGCACCATCACCTGATCACGGTCGCGCTGTTCCAAATCACCATTTAAAGCCAGCGCACTAAAGCCTTCATAAATCAACGCATTGGCAACATCCTCTGTCTCACGTTTGGTATTACAAAAAATAACCGTCGATTCAGGTTTGTATTGCAACAACAACAAACGTATAGCCTGTAAACGTGATTCATCGTCATCACCGACCTGATAAAAATGCTGCTCAATGCTTTTATCATCATGTGTAGATGCCACTTGCACTATGACCGGTTGTTGCATCATACGTTTGGCAATGGATTTTGTTTGCCCCTGAAATGTCGCGCTAAAAAGCAGGGTTTGACGCTGTTCAGGCGTATGTTTTACAATCGCATCCAAGGCAGACTGAAAGCCCATTTCAAGCATTCTATCGGCTTCATCCATTACCAATATCTGCAAAGCTTTCAATTGCAACGAGCCGCGATTCAAATGGTCTTCAATGCGCCCTGGTGTACCCACAATCATATGTGCGCCATATTCCAGAGAGCCTAACTGCGCGCGCATTGGCATACCGCCGCATAGGGTCAGTATTTTCACATTCGGCACGGTACGCGCTAATTTACGCAATTCTTTCGCTACCTGATCTGCCAATTCCCGTGTCGGGCAAAGCACCAATGATTGCACATGCATCTTTTTAACATCTAATTTTTCTAGCAACCCAAGCCCAAAAGCCGCTGTCTTTCCCGAGCCTGTCTGACTTTGTGCAATCACATCCTTGCCTGCCAAAATATGCGGCAAACTTTTCGCCTGAATTGGGGTCATCATATCATAATTCAATGATGATAAATTTTCCAATACATTTGTATGTAATTTAAGTTCTGAAAAAGGTAACTGGCTCAAAATGGATTCCTGTCATTCGTATATAAAATGGATATACGCCATAGAGTAGCCACTACTAGCTATCAAATCACATGATTTGAATAAGTGATACAATATTCTTAAGAGTTTCAACCATGCAAAAAATTCATTTTCCCTATTTAGCACTCGCTTTGGGACTCATATTTATGTTCATTATTCATATAGGCAGTGAAATAAATGCCGAACATATCACCCGCATACCTATCTTAAGCCTGCTTATTATGAATGAGTTTGCATTTTTTATGGCTGCAAGTGCGACCTATATAGGTATCAAACATATGCAAAACATTGGTTGGAGCACGCCATATACATTTATCGTGGCAGGCTGCGCTGTGTTAACCCTACGTTTCATATACCTCGGTATACAATTGTGGCCGCTATAAACCTAACGTTATTTTACAATGTCACACGCAAGAAATATTCAACTGTTACAGTCTCACTCGCATGGTGCATGATATTTTAAATCAATCATCAGCTAAACTCGGGGGGGGGGCATGACATGGTTATTCAGTGTGAAAAATGCGGACACAAATCAACACGTAGAAACTTCCTAGCAACACACAAATGCGAAAATAATCTCGTAAAAAAAATGAAACGCAAAAGAAAACCTGAAGAAAAAACATATTCAGACTATATGCTT
>Ga0114934_10002048_pt1 | contig 13052 bp, 17 predicted proteins | sample 4SBtaG_2_FD_99695 | JGI IMG/M metagenome (GOLD analysis project Ga0114934, IMG submission 99695) | Deep subsurface microbial communities from Kolumbo volcano to uncover new lineages of life (NeLLi) - 4SBTROV10_white metaG | ecosystem: Environmental > Aquatic > Marine > Volcanic ... | reverse complement strand
TTTTTAAATAATCAATCTTATTTTTCATAAATACTCTTTCTATGCCCAATTCGCACAATAATGATCAAAACTTTATCATCATCCTTTATAAAAATAATCCTGTATTTACAAACTCTTAAGCGATAATAATTATCTTTTCCCTTAATAACTTTTACATTGTTTTCCAAGGATTCAAAATCTTCTGATAATTGAATAATTTTTCTCTTAATAAGCTTATCATATGGTTTTTCTATAGCTTCCAAGTCCTTGACGGCAGATTCAAAAAAAACAAGTTTATAAGTCATTATAAATTTAATTTTTCCCAAACATCTTCAGCCATAACTACTTTTTCTTTTCCTTCTTTAAAATCCTTCACTCTTTTATCAGCTATTTTAACATCAAGTAAATCAAAATATAATTCCAGAGCCTTCTCAACAATATGACTCTTCTTTTCATTAAGCTCCTCAGCAATTGAACTAAGCTCTGAAAGAATATTTTCATCAAGTGTAAATACTGCTTTAGGTCTATGCATATCTTCCTCCTATAATTATATATATAATTATAATTATAATTATAATTATAACTATAATAATAACAATCTGCAAGGTAAGTGTACCGACTTAATACAGGCTGTTGAAAAACTTTTTAAACAAGTCCGGAACAAAATACTGTGTATTTATAGGGATAAGGGGTATACCCTTGAGATCCTTCCAGAATTAAGCTATAATTTAATTGTAATACAAGCATTACAAAGGAGAGATAATATGAATTCTATCACAATCCGGCTTCCGGAAGAAATTCAGAAACGCCTTTTGGAACTATCCAAAAAAACCGGACGATCAAAGTCTTTCTATGTAAGAGAAGCACTTATCGGATATCTCGAAGATTTGGAAGATATTTACCTATCTGATAAAACTATGGCTGATTTGAAAGCAAAGAAAACCTATACAATTCCGCTTGAAGATGTACTGAAAGAATATGACATCATATAAAATCGAAATAACTGCTAAAGCAAAAGACATTCTTGATAAACTGGATAAATCTATAGCTAAGAGAATCCTTAATTTTCTTTATAACCGAGTTATGAAACATGAAAATCCAAAACAACTGGCAAAGCCTCTCAAGGGTAAATTATCTGATTACTGGAGATTCAGGGTAGGTAATTACCGTATAATCTGTGAAATAAAGGATGATCAGCTTTTAATAGTCGTAGTGACTGTTAATCATCGGAAAGAGGTTTACCGATAATATGTTGCTAAGCACAGGGTACCGGTTTTACACAGAGTGTTGAAAAAGTCCTAAAATAAGCCCAAAGCAAAATACTTCCTATCTCCCTATCTCCCTGCTCCCTTTGAAGTTTGTATTAAAATAATTGTTGACAAAATGGTGATTGGTCTGTATCCTTTTGAAAAATACATAAGGAGAAGTAGGCATGAAAGAAAAAATTCATCCAAAATTTCATATCACTACAGTTACATGTGCTTGTGGTAATAGTTTTGAAACAGGCTCTACAAAAGAAAATCTCAAGGTAGAGTTATGCTCAAAATGTCATCCTTTCTTCACAGGTGTTCAGAAATTTGTTGACACTGCAGGAAGAGTTGAAAAATTCCGCAAGAAATACGGCGAACAGAAAGCAAAATAGTATTTTAAATGCTCAATGTAGTCTTGCTCGCAAAAACGCCATCTGCCGAGGATATTATAGCTAAGGCAGCAAAATTGTGTTATTCAGAAAAAGGTGTTTCTGAATTAGAGCTTACAGATAAACAGAAAAAGAAAATGGTGACCAAGATGTTTACTCTAGGTCATCATTCTACTATGGAGCATGCAAATTTTACCTTCGGCATAGAAGGTATATCTAGAGCTTGCTCCCATCAGCTTGTTAGACATAGACTTGCTTCTTTTTCTCAACAAAGTCAAAGATATGTAAAATTTAATTCACAGTTTGAATATTATACACCTGAATCAATCAAAGAAAAACCAGAACTCTTAAGTAAATATAATTCACTTATGGAACAACTTTCTGGTGTTTATCAGGAAATGATAGGAAATGGAATACCAGCAGAAGATGCAAGATATTTGCTTCCAAACTCCTGCTGTACAAAATTAATTATGACTATGAATGTCAGAGAACTTCTTCATTTTTTTAATATGAGATTATGCAGTAGAGCTCAGAAAGAAATTAGGGATGTTGCTGCAAAAATGCTTTCTTTGGTAAAAAAGGAAGCACCTGAAATTTTTGAAAAGGCTGGTCCCACTTGTGTTTCCTATGGCTACTGCCGAGAAGATCATAAAGAATGCCCCCTTTATAAAAAAATAATACAAAAATCTTAATTCAAAACTTCATAAAGCCGATAGGTCCTCAAATAAAATTAAAAGGACTTTATTTTGTCAAAATCAAGAATAGGTGGCCAAGCTGTTATTGAAGGGATAATGCTGAAAGGTAAAAGTGATTATACTATAGCTGTAAGGGATCTCCAAAATAATATACTACTTATAAAAAATAAAATCTCTATTGATCTTACATGGTTAAATTACTTCCCAATAATAAGAGGGTTTGCATTTTTCATACAATCTTTATGGCTTGGTTTCAAGTCATTAGGTATTTCTGCAGCTATTCAAAAAGGGAATAAAGAATTGCGGATAAATCGTACTGAGATGACTATCTCATTATTAAGTGCTTTTGTCATTGGATTTTCCGTTTTTTTCGCTGCACCACTTTTCATTGCTGAATCTGTAAAAAAAATTATATCATTTCCAAATAAATATTATTTTCTATTTTTTGAAGGAATTATAAGATTATCATTTTTCATTCTTTATATTAAACTTATCTCAAGATTAAGGGATGTTAAAAGATTATTTTCATATCATGGTGCAGAACATAAGGTCATAAATACATATGAAAATGGAATGGAATTAAATGTAGAGAATGTAAAGTCTGCAAGTAGATTCCATCCACGATGTGGAACTAGTTTTATATTATTCTTTTTTGCTCTTTCAACAATTGTATTCTCATTTATTACCACAAAGATAATACTCTATAAAATATTATTAAGAGTTCTTATGATTCCCCTTCTCGCTGGAATATCATTTGAAATAATATACTTTAGTGAAGTTCTTCCTTCAAATCTTCAGAAAATATTCAATATAGGGCTTATTTTTCAAAGACTTACTACAAGTGAACCTGATGAGTCTCAGATAACCGTAGCAATAATAGCTTTAAATAGATTAATTGAAAATGAAAATAGAAAAACTGACTAAGACTGATTTATTTCTTGTACAAAAAGAAAAGGGCTTTAAGATAACACTTGATAGTGTTTTGATTTCAACCTTTGCAAATGTTAATAAAATCAAAACAGCAGCAGATTTAGGCTGTGGGACAGGAGGAATTCTTTTTTTGCTAAAGTATAGAAAGCCATCTTTATCACTTAGTGGTTTCGAATTAAACAGAAATTACTATTCAGCTGTTGTAAAAGGTATACAATTAAACGGCTTTGAAAATCAAATAAATGTATATAACTATGATATAAGAAATCTTGGCTCTGAATTTAATAAAAAATTTGATATGGTTATAAGCAATCCCCCTTATAATTCTGTAAATAGTACTAGAATATCTGAAAATTCAGATATTTCAGATGCTAAAACAGAATTAAATGGAGATTTTGATGATTTCAGCAAAACTGCCTTTAAATTACTTAAAAATAAAGGAAAATTTGTTTTTATTCATTCAAGCAAAAGATTTCCTGAGATAATGAAAACCCTTAATAAAAACAGTTTTTCACCAAAAAGGCTAAGATTTGTCCATCCATATATTAATAAAAAGAGTAATGTCTTTATGATGGAATGTACAAAATATGGAGGCTCTTTTTTAAATGTAGAGCCACCCCTCATTGTATATAAAGACAAAAAAATATATACTGATGAGATATTAAGTTTTTATAGGAATATATATGATTCTTAAACTTATTTTTTTAGGAGATATTGATGACCATGCCGGAATGGTTGCTGTGGAGAAAATACTTCCCAGGCTTTCAAAACAATATTCTCCAGATTTTATTATTGCAAATGCAGAAAATGCTTCTGAAGGGCTCGGCCTCATCCCAGAAGATGGGGAAAAACTTTTTAGTTATGGAATTAAGGTTATTACCATGGGAAATCATACCTGGGTAAAAAAGGAAATAAAGGATTATATTGACAAAAAAGAACTTCTAATTAGACCTATAAATTATCCTGAAAACACACCCGGCAAAGGCGCCTGTACATTTGAAGTAAATGGAATACCCATTGCTATAATCAATGCTCTTGGAAGAGAGAGTATTGTAAATATTTTCGGAAAAGAGACCTTTTCCCTTCTTGATGATCCCTTTATAATAGTCGAAAAAAAGGTAAAAGATCTTCATGAAAAAGGTTATAAAGTAATAATTGTAGATTTCCATGCTGAATCAGGGATTGAAAAAAAAGCATTTGGTTTTTTTCTTGATGGAAGGGTGTCAGCTGTATTGGGAACACATACTCACATACAGACTGCTGATCCACAAATCTTTAAAAATGGGACAGCATATATTACAGATTGTGGAATGTGTGGTGCTCTTGATTCTGTAGTAGGTGTTAATAAAAAAGAAATAATTGAACAATATCGTTATAATAAAAAGGTAACATTTCATGGTGCAACGGATGATATTGCTCTCTGTGGAGTTTATATAGAGATTGATACAGAGACTGGAAAGTCTATAAAGATTGAAAGTTTTTGTGAAAGAGAAAAAAAATCAATAACTTCTAAAGATATTTTGAATTATCTAAAAAGCACAGAAAAAATTGATTCTCTTTCAGAACTTTCAAAATTTACATTTGACTTTCTTTCTCCTTTTTTCCCATTTTGCCCTAATGGTGGCATATTAAACTGGGACAAAACACTTAAATCATTTGTAAAAAGATATCTTCATAATATTTCGGGTGAAGAGATTAAACATATAAAAAACATGCTGTTAAGCTCGGATAATCAGCAAAAGTTGGGGGGCTTCGCCCGAATTCCATATAAAGATAAGAATCTCATCTACAGTATTTCTATCTATGATAATTCCATTTTTTTCTTAATTTGTGAAGATACAAAACTTCCTGATGGCATAGAAAATATCTTGGAAGAATTTAATTCCAGATTTAATAGACTTACTTCTGAAATACTTTTAAAACAAAAGGTAAAAGAAGTATCTTCACTTTATGAAGTTGGAAAAGTAATAGGCTCTACTCTAGAACTTTATGGGAAAGAAGGTCTTCTCGATAGAATAATGGCTATGGTTACACAAGTTATGAATGCAGAGGCATGTTCTGTACTTTTAGTGGATGAAAAGACAAAAGAACTTTACTTTGAAATCGGCCAGGGTGAAAAGGGAGAAGAAGTAAAGCAAATAAGACTCAAAATTGGACAGGGTATTGCAGGATGGGTTGCAGAAAATGGAAAACCTTGCATAGTACCTGATACTTCCAAAGACAATAGATTTTTCAAAAAAGCTGACGATAAGACTAAATTTCAAACAAAATCAATAATAGCTGTTCCAATGAAAACCAAAGATAAAGTCATTGGAGTCCTTGAAGTGCTTAACAAAAAGGGAGAAACTACTTTTAATAGGCATGATCAGGAATTAATTGAAGCTATATCTAATCTTGCTGTAAATTCTATAGATAATGCTAAACTTTATGAAAGTATTAAAAAACTTTATAAAAGTACTATTCAAGTTCTATCAAATGCTATGGATTCAAAAGATCCATATACTCATGGCCATTCCAGAAGAGTTGCCAAATATTCTGTAGAAATTGCAAAAAAGATGGGTATGAATATGCAACAAGTAGAAGATATAAACTTTGCTGCTCTTTTGCATGATATAGGCAAAATAGGTATTAGAGATAGCATACTTTGCAAACCTGGAAAACTAACAGATGAAGAATTTAATATTATAAGGGATCATCCCGTAATAAGTGCTCAAATACTTGCTCCCGTTGAATTTTTAAAGGATAAAATACCAATGGTCAAACATCATCATGAAAAATATAATGGCACTGGTTACCCTGATAAACTTGCTGGTAAAGATATTCCTCTTGGTGCAAGAATAATAAGTGTTGCAGATGCTTTTGATGCTATGACCTCTGATCGTTCATATAGAAAAGGAATGTCATTTAAAGCAGCTATTAAAGAGTTAGAAAACTGTAAGAATACTCAATTCGATCCAGAAATAGTTGATATTTTCAAGTTAATATATGAGGAAAAAAAAGATAGCGATCTATTCAATTTAGAAATTTTTTAATTTCTGATAATACCTGAAAATACTAATTAATAAATTTATATTTTAATATTCCATTCTGAATACTAACTGAATAATTCCATTTTTTATACTTTTTAAGATTTTTAGAAGGATACACTTTTATTATTCTATTATTATTGTCTCTTTCAAATCTGAACCCATCTTTTTTTAAAAAGGGATTTTCAGGTATTCTTCTCAAAAGTTTGGCATTAATCATTGACTTTATACTAAGAGGAAATCGTTTTTTTTCCTCTTTATATAAAAATATAGCTCTTGAAAATTCTTTTAACTGAAATTTAAGTTCTTTTTCCTTTTCCATAATAATTACCCTGTGAATTAAAGGAATAATACCTTTTGAAATAATAGCAAAAACCAGAACAAGAATACTTATAGATATAAGATTATAGCCCTTTTTGATTACTTTTTCACGAAATGACATGCAACAAAATGATCAGGCTTAATCTCAATAAGCTCAGGTGCTTTCTCCGCACAAATCTTATCAGCTATCGGACATCTTGTCCTGAAAGCACATCCTGAAGGTTTGGATAATGGAGAAGGAACATCCCCTGATAGAGTAACTTTTTCTTTCTTTTTTGTTGGATCAGGTATAGGCACAGCTGATATCAAAGCCTTAGTATATGGGTGAAGAGGTTTATTATATACTTCTTCAGCTGGTCCTATTTCAGTCATATTTCCAAGATACATAACCGCTATCCTGTCAGAAATATGCTTTACAACGGATAGGTCATGTGCAATAAATATATAAGTCAATCCAAATTCTTCCTGAAGGTCTTGCATCAAATTAATAACCTGCGCCTGAACTGATACATCAAGCGCTGAAACCGGCTCATCTGCAATTATTATCTTTGGATTTGTAGAAAGTGCTCTAGCAATACCTATTCTCTGTCTTTGACCACCTGAAAACTCATGCGGATATCTAAATGCCTGCTCTGCTGACATACCAACTTTTTCTAAAAGCCATATTACTTTTTCAGTAAAATTCCCTTTTATTTTATCAGGATGTACAGTCATAGGTTCTTCTATGATTGAACCAACTGTAAGTCTAGGATTTAGTGATGAATATGGGTCCTGAAATATCATTTGCATCTCTGCTCTATATGGTTTCATCTCTTTTCTTGTAAGTCTTGAAATGTCAATAGAATAATTTTGATATTTATCAGGTGCTATCTTAGATTTATCGTAATAAAGTATTTTTCCATCTGTTGGTTCATACAATCTTATTAGTGTTCTTCCAATTGTACTTTTTCCGCATCCTGACTCCCCAACCAAACCAAGTACCTCACCCTTTTTTAAGGAAAAACTGATACCATCAACAGCTTTTACATGAGCAACAACCCTTCTAAAGACTCCAGCATAAACTGGAAAATACATTTTAAGATTCTTTACTTCTAGGATATTTTCCTGAGAATCTACTCGTTTTAAAATGCCCCTTGATTCAAAATTATTAAGCTTATTATCTAAAAATTTATTCATTTTTTGTCTCCTTCAGAATAAAGGTGACAACGAACTTGATGCCCAGGTTTAACCTCTACAAGTTCTGGAATCTTCTCTTCACATATTTTCATCTTTTTAGTGCATCTTGAACAAAAAGAACAACCCTTTGGCAAATGCATTATATTAGGAACATTTCCAGGTATAGCATTAAGTCTATGCTTACTCTCAAGGGAAGGTATAGAATTAATAAGTCCTTGTGTATAAGGATGTAGAGGCGTTTTAAAAAGAGTTATTGTATCAGCTATCTCCTGTATCTTACCACAATACATAACCGCAACCCTTTGACAAGTCTCTGCAACAACTGCCAAATCATGAGTTATAAGCAATATTGCAGATTCAGGCCTGCGGTTTTTCATCTCGACCATTAAATCCAATATCTGAGCCTGAATAGTAACATCTAATGCAGTTGTTGGCTCATCTGCAATTAAAAGATCAGGATTGCATGCAAGTGCCATTGCTATCATTACTCTCTGACGCATTCCTCCCGAGAATTGATGAGGATAAGAAGTCATTCTCTTTCTAGCATCTGGGACACCAACCAATTCCAACATGTTTACAGCTAGATCAAAGGCCTCTTCTTTTGTTTTATTCTGATGAAGTATAATAGGTTCCATTACCTGTTCACCTATAGTAAAAACAGGATTTAGAGAGGTCATTGGTTCCTGAAATATCATTGAAATTTCATTTCCCCTTATCTTTCTAATTTCTGGCCATGAAAGGCCAATAAGGTCTTGGCCTTTATAGATAAGCTTCCCTGATTTTATAAATCCTGGTGGATTCGGTATTAAACGCATTATAGAAAGTGATGTAACCGACTTTCCAGAGCCTGATTCTCCAACAAGACCAAGTATTTCTCCTTGTTTAATCTTGAAAGATACATTATCAACAGCCTTGGCAATGCCACCTTCGACATTGAAATATGTCCTTAATTCTTCTATTTCAAGCAAATATTTATTTTCTGGCACTCATTCCTCCATTATCTCAAGCGTGAAAATACTTTAGGATCAAAAGCCTCTCTGATAGCCTCACCAATAAATGTCACAAGAAGAAGTGTAAAAAACATGGCTCCTACAGGAGAGAGTCCAAGCCACCAAGCTGTCCTTATATTCTTAACACCTTGATTTAATAATTCTCCCCAGCTTGGAGTTGGAGGTGGAAGTCCAAACCCCAAAAAGTCTAAAGAAACTAAAGAGCCTATTCCTCCGACAATAGAAAAAGGAAGAAATGATATTACTGGTGTAAGAGCATTTGGAAGAATATGTCTGAATAGTATCTTCCTATCACTTACTCCTATAGCAATTGCAGCAAGTACATAATCTTTAGATTTCTCTCTAAAAAACTCTCCTCGAATAAAATATGTCATACCCATCCATCCAAAAAGGGTAAGTATAAATATTAGCAAAGAAAAATTAGGTATTGTAAAAGAAGAAATAATCATTACAGTGTACAAAAATGGCATAGAAGACCATATTTCCATTAATCTTACACCGAAAAAGTCAATCTTTCCTCCATAATATCCAAAAATTGCACCTGTTATAATACCTATTATATAGCTAATTATTGTTAGTATTAGAGAAAAACTCATTGATATTCTAAAACCATATACTAATCTTGCAAAAACATCTCTTCCTCTATCATCAGTTCCTAAAAAATGAGTAAAAGATGGAGGTGTAGGTGGATTACCATCAAGATCATCAGGGAGGTTCTCATTTGGCCCATAAGGATATATTGTAAGCATTACCTTATTATCATTGCTAAGACTTTCAAGTATCTTTTTAAGCTTTCTATGATTTTTACAAAAAGCTAATGTCCTTGCATCTTTATATAACTTTTTTGATTTTTCATATTCTTCTTTTAATCTTTTTTTTTCGCTATCTTTGGCATTTTTATATGCAGCTTGAGCTGCATAATATTCATCCTTTCTTTTCTTAAAATTTATCTTCAATTGAGACTTTAAAGAACTATCACTATATAAAGTAAAGTAGTACTTTCCCTGAAATTTAACATATATGGCCTTGCTATTAATAAAGAATTCACTAAAAAAAGAAAGAACATAAAAGACCATAATTATAATAAATGAATAATAGCCTCTTTTTAGTGATTTAAATTTCTTCATCCTTTTTACAAAAAGCGGTGAAAAAAGTCTTTTAAAAAATTTTCCCATTAAAAAACCTCTAATCAAGTCTTATTCTTGGATCTACCAAATAATAAAGGAAATCAGATATAATATTACCAAATAATTTCAGTAAGGAACCGATAACCAATATTCCGAGAGTAACCGGGTAGTCTCTTTCTATAAGTGACCTATATCCTAAAAGCCCAAATCCATGTATATTAAATACCTTTTCAATTAAATATGATCCCGCAAGTACAAGAGATATAACATTTCCAAGGCCTGTAACTATTGGGATAAGAGAATTTCTTAGTGCATGTTTAAAAATTACTACTCTCTCTGAAAGGCCTTTAGCAAAAGCTGTTCTTACATAGTCCATCCCAAGATTTTCCATTAGAGAGTTTTTCATAAGAATTGTCAAGGAAGCAAAAGATCCAAGCATATAAGCAATAACTGGAAGTACAAGATGATATGCAGAATCTTTGATTTTCTCAATAAATGACAAAGAATCATAGTTTAATGAGTGAATACCTCCAAGGGGAAAAACATCCCAAAAAGATCCTCCACCCAAAAATATAAGAAGAACAACTCCTACTACCCATCCTGGTATTGAATAACCTATAAAAATTATTACAGAACTAATAATATCAAAAGGACTACCATGTTTTATTGCTTTAAAAACTCCCAAAGGAATACAAATCGAATAACTTAAGAAAAAACCTATCAAACCAAATCTTATTGATATAGGAAATCTCTCTTTTATGAGATCCCATACAGGTACTGAATATTTATCTGAGACTCCAAGATCAAAAGAACATACATTTTTCAACCAAATAGCATAAGCAACATAAAAAGGCTTATCAAAGCCATATATTTTCTTTAATTTTTCCATCATTTCTTTGGATACTTGATTACTGCCTTCATTATTGCCCATTGCAGTTGAGCCAGCTTCGCCCTGAGCCTGAAGCTGCTGATATTTAATAACAGCCATCTCAACCGGACCACCTGGGACAAATCTCATAATTGTGAAAACAAGGAAAGTTATACCTATAAAAGTAGGTATTATCATCAAAAATCTTCTAATAAAATAATTTACCAAGAATACCTCAATTTTATTTATTATTTAATATAATAGCATTTTTTTTCAGTAAAGTCCAGTTTTTTAAATTAAATTAAACTACTCTATAGATTATGCCGATATACATATTAGAAAACTATTGCAAGGAGCCTATTATGTCTATCATTTCAAGGATCAAAGAAATTAACGAAAGTATTGGTTATAAAACTGAGATTAGACCTGGAAACATAGAAAAAATACTTAATACAAACTATTTTGAGACATATGAGAATATCAGAAAATACCACGTTGCCTGATAAAAAACACTTTTAGTCTTAGAGGAATCCTGCATGGACGCAGAATTATAATCCTCAAGGAGGAGGATAGATGTCATTCGGAATTATCAATAACAATCCTAGTGCTGTTTTTACACAGCGTCTTTTGGACTCAAATAATCGTAAGATGTCCAAAACACTCGAAAAATTATCTTCCGGTCTAAGGATCAATCGTGCAGCAGATGATGCTGCAGGGCTATGTATTTCTGAAAAAATGCGTGCACAGTTGAATGGAATAGATCAGGCTAGACGAAATACACAGGATGCAATTTCCATGGTACAAACCGCAGAAGGTGTACTTGATACCATGCAGAGTATCACTCAAAGAATGAGAAAACTTGCTGTACAAGCAGCCACGGATAATTATACTACTTATGATAGGCAAAGAATACAGAAAGAGATTAATGAACTTGCTAACGAAGTCGATAGAATTTCCCAATACACCGAATTTAATACAAAAAAACTTCTAAATGGTTCTGCAACAGGTATAGCAAATCCCAATAGAGATAAGGTACTTCAAGCTGAAGTCACAGGAATTGTCACAAATGCTGATTACAGTATTACTGTTCTTGATGCAGGTAGTGCCTGCCATATTCATGGAAATATAAATCTTAGTGATATATCTTCTCAAAACGGTGGAGATGCAGATAATATTGCTAATCTTAGAGATATAGGAATATATGGAAATCAAGAACTTCACATCACGGTTGATGGGAATACCAGAGTAATCTCTGTAAATGAAAATGATACACTGGAAGACTTGAAAAGGAAGATAAATATTGCCAATATTGGTGTAATTGCAGGACTTGATAGTGAAGGAAATGATTTAACACTCACTTCAATACACAGTGGTTCAAGATTTAATATTAGCTTTGGTGATGACCCTGATGGTGTTGCAGCAAAACTTGGTCTAATTGGTGGTACTTCAGATGTAAAAACAACTGTATCACATGCATTTGACTCTTTAGGAAATGATCTAGGCATCTCATTATTTACTTCAGGAACTGATACAATAATTTCTATTACAAATATCACAAATCAATCTCTATTTCCTACAGATCCTCCAGTACCAGATAATGCTCAAGGAATATCTTTAGGAATATTTAAATCTAATTCAAGAATTTTTGGAGAAAAAGAACTTTCAAATTCAATAAATAATAGCAGTGTTTTCCAATTTCTTGGGGGAAGCACTTCTTCATCATGGGGGAAATCAGTAGATTTGAGTAGCTCTAAACTACTCAAAGGTCTTACTATTTATATAGATGAAGATATTTCGCATGGCCTTTTACAACAGGATGATGATGATGGGGGAAATACATGTCATCTTCATCACTGGGTCTTTCTATTCCAGAATATTCATATGGCATTAATAATAATGGTGTTAACTCTCTTATGAATGGCATGACTTCCCATAACAATAGACTTATCATTTCAGTCGAAACTCAAAAAAGTGCTGAAAAAGCAATAACAACAATAAATAATGCACTAAATATTATCTCTTCTGTAAGGGCAAGACTAGGCTCAATACAAAATTCTTTAGAAAAATCCAGTAATTATTTATCATTGGCTTATGAATTGGGGCCTGAATCTAAAATAAGAGATGCTGATATGGCTAAAGAAATGACTGAACTTACCCACCTTCAAATTATTCAACAATCAAGTATTGCCATGCTTGCTCAAGCTAATAGCAAACCACAGACAATACTACGATTATTGAGTTCAGCATAATATGTAATACTTTAGGCAAAAAGGTAAAAAGG
>Ga0114934_10002047_pt1 | contig 13052 bp, 20 predicted proteins | sample 4SBtaG_2_FD_99695 | JGI IMG/M metagenome (GOLD analysis project Ga0114934, IMG submission 99695) | Deep subsurface microbial communities from Kolumbo volcano to uncover new lineages of life (NeLLi) - 4SBTROV10_white metaG | ecosystem: Environmental > Aquatic > Marine > Volcanic ... | reverse complement strand
CCCCCTATCTTGTTCCTTATACTAGAGATAGGCCAACTGCCGTAAAAAAATGGAAATGCGGAACCAGGACAACTCACCAGGTCCGCAAAGGTTTTAATACTAGGAATAAGGCCAACTGCCGTAAAAAAATGGAAATGGAACAGAAGTAAGTGCTGCATGGGAATCTTATATAATACTAGGGATAGGACGGCTGTCCGTAAAAAAATGGAAATGGAAAAGGCGACCGAAGTCGCCTTTCTAAATAAGATTTAATTAAACAGCTAAATCGAAGTCAGCTACTTCTTTGATTGAGTATTTTGTTTTATCAGTTTCAACCCTGTTTTTTTCAAGTGGCATTGCTTGAATTTGTTGATACTGTGTTGGTACTTTGCATTTATGATATTCAAGTTCACCAAGTTTTTCCTTAATGAGTTTCGTATCAATCTTTGCAGATAGTTTTTGGGATACATGAAGTTGGTAATCCTTTCCGTGTAAAAGGTTTGCATTCTCACCGATACCCATATCAATGATAAGATTACGATTAACTTTAACAAAGTCGTCTATTACTTTCTTCATCATTAAAGCACGACCATAACTATCTATGATCTGAAGTTTAGCTTTTTTACTCATTCTAGCTTTGCTTAAGTGAGCTTTTTCTAAAACTTCTAATATATTAACTGATTTTGACATATAGTTTTCCTTTCTGTACTTTCTGTTAATACTTATAATATAGTCCCATTTTATTTTTATTCAATAGTTTTTTTATTTTTTTTTTAACAACCCACACGCAGCTGGTTCCGCTAGGGTCCTTACTACTACTAGAGGCAGGGCGTTTGGTCGTGATGGAATGGAAATGCAGCTCATACGAGTTAGGGAGTCCACGGAACTGTAGTCCAATCAACAAGATTGGCAACCCACGCAACCATTACAATGGTGATACCCAGCACATGCTGCGGGAAGACCAGTAATGCAACTACATACAAAAACAGCAAGACGCCTAAAAAATGGAGAATCATGACGAGGCCACCATACCAGGCGCAGTGTGGTTGATGTTCTGTTGCATCAACTCCCACGCAGGATGCTCTGCAGCTACGTTAACCTTTGCCCCGTCGGACCAGTCCAGGTACCAGTATTCCAAACGATGGATGGAGTCATCACGATTAACGAACGCCCTGAGCTCATCACCAGGTCCACCCCAACTGAACTGCCAGCGCCAATAGCCTTCGGTCTGGTCTGTGAATGTATGCGGAGCTACATAGTCAAAGCTCAGCCCTTCGAATTCTCTGTCGCTGCCATCACGGGCAATTAGGTCTTTCTGTCTGTCTTTCCATTGACCTGCTACCAGGTCCGCGCATTTAAGTTGTTTTACTGTATTAGTCATAGCTGTTCCTTTCTAATGTAGGCAAGGGTAATGGCTCTTGGCCAACCAGAGCGAAACCCTCGCCTGTTTAAAATGCTACTGCTAACATGCTGGTAAACCTTCTGTGACCACAGTAGCATTTATTTATATAGTCCCATTATTTTAGATAGTCAAGAGGTAATCAAAATTATCTTCGGCACGCCGGTCCCGCACGTTGTGCGGGGTCCTTACTACTAAGGTAAGCCCCACATGGCTTGGGTGATGGGCAATGGAGGGAGCCAGGACACGCAGCTCCTGGTTCAGGGGCCGATTGCTCTTTACTTACTTTTCCTAAGGCGACTTCTTTGACAATGGAGATGGAACAGGCGTTACGCAGCAGCTCCCGCTGGGACGCTACTAACTAACTAAGACACACCGTTCTTGTCTTGTGTAATGGACAATGGAGAACGTCACAACTTCCCTGGCAGCAGGTGCAGAGGAACTATTACTATGCCTCGGGGGGCGACGGTTTCGGTAATGGAGAATGGAGAAGGACTTCCCTGACGACGGCCCAGGATGCTGGGCCCGCTTTTACTTGCCAATTAGGGGAAGGACAATTGGTAATGGAGGCAATGGAGGGAGCCAGGATACCTGGAAAGATATACAGTAAGCTCTCTTCGAGGGTAGTGGCCATGATAAAACTTCTTCCGCCCTTTAAACTATGGGTAAAATTCCACGATTTTTGAAAGGGAGATAAAACAATCTTGTTACTATGAATTACTTTTAACTCAACCCAAACTGATATTCCGTCCTTGATTCCATAACAATCTGGTACGCCAGGTGACGCCCAGTTTTCAAACCTAGTCCAGTGAATATCAGATAGGTTTTCTTTTACTTTCTTCCATAGTTTTGTCTCAGGCTTCAAACTAAAACAACTATTAAAACAAACAAGGCAGCTAAAAACTTCCAGCCTCCAAACATTAAGAAAGAGATCCAAAAAAATTTAGTCTCGCCTTTTACTTCAAATTCTACATTATCAATACACGGAATCGCTTTGTGTTTCATGGTACATACCTCATCATTTCTTGTAGCTTGTGAAAATAAATTAACCTAAATTCAAAATCATTAGCTGTTAACATTGCATTCATCAACCATCCAACTCTATTCCAATATAATGTTTCCGTCATTGGAATAGGAACATAATCTCTTTTTTTTATGACCACCATCTTGGTTCACTCCTTCCCTTTTCCCATTTAGCAAAAGTCTTTTCGCCTTTATAATAATTACGATAGGCAATTACATAATCATTGTCTTTATATTCATCTGGCATACATTGAGGTGGTTCAGTAATGTAATCCTCATGCATTACTCTTGGAATACTGTGATGTAATCCATTAAAATATATTTCAGAAAGTATTCTTCCAGACTTATGTACTTTTTTAAATCGCATTTCATATTCTTGTTCTATTTTAAAAGCGTGTTCCAACGCCCAAGAAAAATTGTTGCGTGTGTGTCCTACCCAAATAGTCATTGGATGTTTTTCGTATGCAGGTTTATATAAATTTTTATTTATACCTGTATACTTTTGAACAGCAGTAGATAACATCTGTGCTGATTCTAAAAACATTTTAGGTATATGTTTATCACACAAATATCGTGCTGATAAAACTGGGCTCTCAGATAAAAAAAATATATTCATTTTTCCTCCAAATTTACTTCTGTTTCTGTATCTTCGTGATTACTCTCATCAACTGATAGTTCACCTATCTTGAGTATTGCTTCTTCTTTGGATTCAGCTTCGACATTTTTCCAAATGTCTTGAGCTGTATATGTTTGTATGACTGTATATTTTGGCATAACTTTCTCCTTTTTTATGAGTGATTTAGAAACTCTAGGATCAAAAGATCATCGCCTTTGGTATCACTCAAACCTTAAAGATTGGCATAGAAACCAATCTTATATACCCTATAATCCCATTTAATTACATAATCAAGGCTTTTTTTCTATCTGTTTTACATCTTTCAGTTCTTCAAAAGTTGTTTCAATACTGTATTGTTTTTTTAATTCTAAAATCTTAGCCTCTACATCTTCTCTATTCATGGAATCAATTGTTCCTGTTAAAATTTCTTTTTTATCAACATATAACCCTGCAATCTGTCCACGCCTAGTCTCTGCAGCCACAGCGGCATTCCAATTTCCTGATTCACTAGCTTTATCTCTAATTCGAGCCAATGTAGCCAGGCTCCTTTCTTGCGTACACTTATATCTTTCAGCAATAGCCCTGCGTTCTGATTCAATGGCATCAGCAACAAGAGGATGTTTATCTGGGTTTTGCAGCTCAGACGCACGAACAACAGCAGAGTCTCTTGCGTACCCCGCTTCAATTGCACATTGTCTAGCAGTCTTCAACCCTTCGGAATGGACAAATAAAAGAATAAATTTTCTTTGTTTTCCTGTAATCTTGTGGTGAAACAATGCGTCAGTCAACGCTTCTGGTATGTTATCTTTGGTTTCTTCCATAATGCACCTGTTCAATAGATGTTTCTTCCCAGAAAATATACAATATTTAATGATTTTATGCAATGCGAGTTATGTTTGTAGATATAAAAAGGTTACTTTTGTAAATGTAAAAGTAACCTTCAGGTAACCTAAAAAGCTAGGAAATACAAGGGAAGTTACTTGGTTACCTAGGATACCTCTACTCTGAGAAATAAAAAAATATTTTTATCTTGGAGAATACATCTATAGGAACGGCTGGTTAAGAAAAAAACTTAGGATCTTCACTAACAACTCTAAGTGCTTTTTTTAATGCTTCTTTTCCGTCCGTCATAATGACTTCCCATTCATCAGGGGTGTAAGATCTATCAAAATTAGAATTGTAAAAGCGCACAGTCACGTCCCCACAGTGGAGACATTTATAAATTTTTCTTACTGGGCTCTCTGGAAGTTTTAGATACATAACGCTTTATCCTTTGTAACGGAAACAAAATAACGTTTTCGGGTAATTTTTCTTTGAAATAAATAGAGTCCATCAGCTTCATACTTTGAACTCTTTCGTATTGATTGGTCCTGGCAGCAAGCATGGAGTCAAGTAACTCACGCTGCTTTAGAATCTCTTGGTCGCTCATTCTGCCTCCTTTTAGACGACCCTCGCATGAGCAAAACTCTTAGCGAGGGTTATCAAAGTGAACGAGGCGAATTATAGCCTATTATGAGCTAAAAAGCAAATTAGTCGATGTAGACTTTATATTTCTTAAGGGAATTAGTGGCTAAATGAAGTGGTCCGTGGTACCAGACTGGATTACCATGATCATCTATCCACACTTGATTATAAAATTTATCTTCTAATTCTCCTTCACTTTTACACGTTTTGCATTGAATGGTTGCATTCTCCCCTTCAAAATTATGACGTGTAAATCCATTTCCCTTACAAATTGGGCAAATAACTTTATTAACCACCGTATCTCCTCCAAATAATTCTATTTAATCTTTCCCAACGATTCCTATCTTCTGCTTCTTTCGGGGTCCGTGGGAAACGGAGCGCAATCTTTCCAGTGCGCTCCTTTTCTTTTCGTAATCGTTCCTCTAATGTATTTCTCTTGCGTGCCATTCTTTTGACTTTCTCTTTTTTTCGTAATAGTGGCGCAACGAATTTAATTCTTTCCAGTGATGTTTATTCTGCATACGTCTGCCAAATATCCATCCTATCCAAAAAATTAAAACAATTGCAATGATGTGCCATACAATCATGACTCCTCCTTTGTTTCTTGGTCATTCCACCGTGCCTGTTCTTCCTTGTCATTAAGATAACAAGTAGAACAAAGTTTTTTGTCAGGATAACTTTCCATTTCATGAAGAAACGGTGTTTCCTGGTGACAACAAAAACAACTATACATTTGTAACATACTTTTGACTCTTGTGAACAATAGTATACATTTTTGTGTAATAATCAGGATCGCTTAAAAAATCATAGATTCCAATGATAGTTCCTACTTCGTACTTTTTAAAGTGAGCTACACGTACATCGTTATCACCACCTTCAGGATCTACAGGAAATCCTACACCTTCCGCTTTAATAATTTTTAGTTTTTCTGTTCCCTTCTCGGCATCATAAAATCTTTCCCAAACTATTTTTTGTATCATGCAGCCTTCATCTTTCTTTTCTTTGCTTCTTTTTCTACTAAATGTGTAATCTGCATACCAGCAGATCTATTTTCTTCATTGGCTATTTTTTTAAGTAACTTGTATGTTTCCATGCGTACAGCTACTGACTTAAATTTTAAAATATTCACGATCCTGTCCTTTCAAATGGTTCGTTTTGTATAATGAGCTCTAGATCACCAAAATCAAAAGCAGGTTGAGCTGGGTCGTGAGCCGCGGGCGGTGTAAATTTACGCCCTGTATTTTTAGCAAGTTCTGACCAGTCTTTGGCAGCGCTAATATAAAAATCGGCCATCTGGTGATCGCCTAATCGTTTCGCATTAGCTGCTTTAGAGTAACATTCTTTTGCACGTGTTAAACGCACACCAAGACGAAATCCTTCTTTAAATGTTGCCTCGTAATCTTTTTTTAATATCATGCTTTCTCCTTATTAAGGTGAGTAGGGGGATTCTTTGACTACCCCCAACCTTTTCCCGACAAATCAACATTTCCTAAATGTTAACTAGTACTTCAGTACCACCCTTGGACCCTTCAAAGCATTCGCTTCATATCGTTCCTCAAGCGTGCCTTACTACTTTGTTACAGTTGTTCAGCCATACTCAGAGAATGTTGCACCATTCTCATTTAATTTAGTCTTTAATCTAATTTAGTGGGACTGTCAACTAAGAAATTCTTTTAACCACGAATTTTCTTCGGATAACTCTTTATACATCCAGGTACAATATTCCTTGCTAAACTCCCATTCCATTGCCTCATTGTAGACACATTCTCTAATAAAAGTTTGATACGGAGAGTAATAACGCCAGATTGCAACACAAATTATAATTGTGGCACAAATGAGAAGTAGTTTAAGCACCTGTTTGATTTAAACCTGGAATAGGGAAAGCATTAAAAGGAAGACAGAAAGCTTCTGTCACCAATCCTTGTTTATAAGATTCAGGTTTACTTTCGTATATCCTCATATAACCATCAAGTGCTATCATACATTTATCCTCCGTAGGGTAAACAGCAGCATTATACTTAACCGATGGTTGATTAGGCATAGATAAAAACATAACTAATAACCAAACTTTAATCACCTGCGTCGCCCCAGCTTTCGCCGAGTTCGACATCTACTTTACTTGGCACTTCTAACTCAACACAATTTTCCATAATGTCTTTTATTTTATCCTTATCCGTGTCGTTAGCAACAGAAAAATCAAGTTCATCATGTACTTGTATGTGCGCCAGGTACCCTTCTTTATATAATTCAAGCATTGCTTTTTTTGTTTGGTCTGCAGCAGATCCTTGTATTAATCTATTTAATGCTTTGTATGTCCATGCACGTTTGATCATACTTTCGCCATATTCTCTTTGTGCTTCAACAAGTGGTAAAGCTTTAGAGCCCCACTCGTTTGACGGTTCCCATAAATCAAAACGGCAACGTCTTCCTTCTAAAGTAAACAAATAACCTTTTTTACTTGCTTTGTTCATTGTGTCACTCATCAATTGTTTAACAAAAGGCACACGCTCGTGATAACTGGTTAATAATTCTGTAGCGTCTTCTAAACTTACACCAAGCTGTGACATTAATTTACCTTTACCCATACCGTAAAATAAACCTAAGTTAATTGTCTTAGCTTGCTTACGAGGAATGTCCGCCATGTTTGCAACTAATTGATGGAAGTCTGTTGTATCATCTTCCTGATAAGCTTCTACAAATTGATTTGATCCTTGATAACTTTTCATACTAGCATAGTGAACGACGAGCCGTGGTTCTTGTTGCGAGTAATCAAATATACCCCACTCGTGTTCTTTTTCAGGAATAAATATAGATCTGATAAGAGGACCCAGGATAGCATGACGTGCTGGAATCTGTTGTAAGTTTGGATTTGAATAACTAAAACGACCAGTGACTGTTCCGCCCTGGTCCGATCTCATTTGGTGGATTTCAGCGTGAATCCTGCCTCTGTACGAGTGCTTGAGGATACTGTCAATAAAGGTGGTTCTCGCTTTATTAATTTCACGGGCTTCCACAACCATCTGCGCCAAAGGAGAATCATGACTTGCCAAAAAGTTTTTATCAAATTTTGGTTGACCTGTTGGTGTACGATCATAAGAAATTTTGAGTGATTCAAATGCTTTCGCCACCGAAGCTGCAGCCCACACTTCCACATCTTTACCTGTGAGCTTTTTAATTGAACGTAGAATTTTATTCTCTTTAATTTGTAAATCATTTTTAATCTTCTCCGCTTTTTCTAAATTAACTCGAACACCTTTTTGTTTCATTTCAAATAAAACAGGAAATAAATCTGTCTCTAATTGAAAAATATTAACGAGATTTTGTGATGAAATTTCTCGTTGTAAATGATGCCACAAGCGTAGCGTAAGTGCTGCATCTTGTTCAGCATATTCTCCTACATGTGAGGCGGGAAGCTTCCACATTTCACCTTTAGGATCTAGTCCCCACATTTTAGCTGCCTCGTAGAGCTGGGTTTCCGACTTTGACTCTTTTAGATAGTCCTTTCCTAATGAGTTTAGATCAAATCGAAACCTATTCTCGTCTACTAAAGGAGCAGCAATTAGAGTGTCTATTATTTTACCCTTGATGTCAATATCCATCGTCTTTAACCAGCCCACATCGTAAAAAGCATTATGAAAAATATAATTAATATTTTCATAAGAACATTGTTTCTTAAGCCACCTGGTAACTAATTCTTTGTCCATGTTGGGCGGTGTTTCGTGAGCGATGGGATAATAACCACACCACCCTTCAACTGCTACAGCAATACCGACTACTTCGCCGTTCTTACGAATATAACCAGGCCCTGTATCTTTAATGCCAGGATCCCGTGTTTCTAAATCAATTGCTATCTCGTCATAACCAGATAGATCAGGGAAGGTGTCAGGCTGTACCCATTCACTGGGCATACGATGTACTTTAGGAAACCAATTAGGTTGATTTTTCATCTATCTCTCCTGCAATTGCGGCATAGGCAGCTAAATCAACATAGCTATCTCTTTTATGCGCATGTTTTAATCGTGCTATTTTAACAAGACCCATACATATCGCAACATCATGAGGTGTTACTTTTTTATCAAGATATGCACTCCATAACTTAGCAATATTTTCATGGTTCTTTAATTTATCTCCGTAATCTTCTTGCCGATCACCAGCAACAAGTTCTTTGGCTTCTTTTAAAATGTCTTGGCAAATCATGCACAATTCCTTTCATGAAAAAATATAGGTTCATATTCAAACTGTCCTTCCGTGCGATGAACAATGTGTAATTCTTCTTTAGCTCTAGTGGCTCCTACATAAAAAACTCTTGCTTCGTCGTCTCTTCCTTGTTGATTTTGCGTTGATGATTTGTAAGGACCGAAAGATAAATCAGTAATTAACATTACCTTTTGTCTTTCCCCACCTTTACTTGCATGTATTGTAGAAACTTCGATGCGTGGTGTATCATCTAATTTATTTCCTGAGCGCATGATAGAACGTAAATAATTAATTCTGTTTCTAAAACCTTTTGCATTGATCATATCATACCAGGCTATCTCTTTCACGCTTACTTCTTTTGTTTGTGATAACTTTATTGTATCTTTTAACCCAAAATTATTAATTAGCATATCTAAATTATATATTTCTTCTGAGTCACCTTTAAAAGTTCCATAATTTCTTTTTATTCTAGTGCTATCCATATACTCATATAAAGTATGACAATAGTCTCCAGAAATACTTTTTCCATTTTGTAATTTAGTCCAAGCTCTTATAGCTTCAATGTATTTAAAATTAATTACTGAATGACCATAACGTTTATATAACCACCCATACATCTCTAAAGATTCACAAACTTGTTTTACAATTTCATGAGTTCTACATAAAATTAACCACTCACCTTCTTTAATTCCTTTGTTTAAAGGTCTGATATTTAAGACTTTTCTTGTTCCCTCCTCATCACGAGGTTTATATTCTTTATTAATTCTAGTTGAAATTGACTGTGCTAATTTTGTGGCAAGTGTGTGCACACTAACTGGAATTCGATAAGACTGAGTTAAAGGAATAATAGTATTAGTATCATTGTTAGCCATGGCTATAAAGTGTTCTATGTCCGCACCTGCCCAACGAAAAATTGCTTGGTCATCATCACCAGCTACATAAGTTTCAATAGGTTGTGAAATTTTCTGAATCATATCTACCACTCTCCATTGATGCACAGACAAATCTTGAGCTTCATCAATAAATAAATATTTTAGTTTAGGTGGATTTTTTCTTTTTAAAAATTGTGTAAAATAATCCACATACTCATATTTACTTCTATCTGTTTTAAATTTACATAAATCTAAATCCATTTGTTCTATCAAGTTCCGTGCGCCGTAGTTGTTGAGTGTTGTGTCACGAAAAACTTTTGCTAAACGATCTTCATCGTCAGGAAATTTTGCGTAAGCTAAATTAATTAAGTCCTGGTATTCACTTTTTGCTGTTGGCATAGAAATGTCAACACCATTTCCTTTTTTCATTTTATTAACATACTCATGTCCCGTGAGCCGTGAGAGGTCATTATAGTCATGTTCATCCATGATCTGTGATTGTTGAAGCTGTAATCGTTTATAAGCAAGAGAGTGTAGCGTACAAAAATACGGATACTCTTTTTTTAGTTCATCTTTACTCAAGTCACTTCCTTTTGCAACACGGTCTCTAATTTCTTCTGCTGCTTTAACAGTAAAACTAAAGTAACCAATCTCAGACGGTAAACAAATATTATTTTTTACTAGCTCAGTTACCTTGTTTTTTAAAAAAGTTGTCTTACCTGTACCTGGAGGACCTATAACAATATGTCTATGCATCCATAACCTCCAGTATAGTTTTTGCTATGTAATAAGGTATCTGCGGTACGACAGCGTTACCTAACGCTTTAAGTCGGTGTGTCCTGTCGGGTACCCCATTAGCCACTCTACCCAATTTGGGCTCAGGGTCCCACCAGGTTTTTCTTCCTGTACTGCATGTCTCAATGCATACTGAAGATTTACTCCGTTCTCTTCCTTCTTTTTCTTGGCTCTTATTTTCCAAGCCTCTAATGTTTCGCTCTTGTTCATTAGATGATCTGAATGTACTGGTGTCGGCCACAGGCGTGGCTCTTGCACTTGGTCCTGGAGGCGTATCTGTATTTGTTGACCGCTCGGTCTTTTCAAATGTCCCTCGTCCAAGGCTTTCCTTATTCCTGGTAAATTGCTCCCCCCAGCTGCGGCGTCTGGCGTCCTCCACATATTCCATCGAGGTTTCTCTTTGTTGGGAGAAAATTTTATTTGTTCCTGTAGGGATCCTGGTGGCACTGTTGTCCTTCCCATCGCTAATCTCTTTTTCATTTTTCTTTCCAAGGCTTCCTGACTTCTTTGATTGATTCCCACTGCCGTTGGCGTTTGCCACAGTCCAGATTCTTTCTCTTTGGTGCGGGGCACCGATGCTAGAAGCTGAAACACTAAACGTCCTGAGAGAGTAGCCTTCACTTTCCAAGTCCTGTTGTACGGCGTCCAAACCGAGTTTAATGTGTCCACTAACATTTTCTCCAATAACCCAAGTTGGCCTACATTCTTTGATAAGTCTAAAATATTCTGGCCAGAGGTGTCTCGGATCTTTAACACCTTTTTTAGATCCAGCGATACTGAACGGCTGGCAGGGATAGCCACCTGTGACGATGTCGATAGATTCAATTCCATCTGCTTTGAGTTTTTCATATGTTAGCTCCTTTATATCATTATATACTGGTACAGTCGGCCAGTTTTTATTTAAAACTTTTGTGCAAAAACTATCTATTTCACAAAAGGCTACTGTTTTAATTCTTTTTGTGGCTTCCATTCCCAGACTGAAGCCACCGATCCCACTGAATAAATCTAAATGATTTAACATTAATAAGGTTCCTCTTCACTAAAGTCTTGTGATTTTAAATTATAATCAGATGATAAAATATCAGTTGGAATCTTCCAACAATGTTCTGAGTTATTATTAACTTTAAACTTCGCTGTTCCACCACCAAACTCTTCAAACATCTTATATTGTGCGGAGTCAGATAGTTTTGTAAAACGTTTTGTTTTTAAGAAATCTCTTAAAGATTGTGGCTTAAAAAAGAAATATCCTTTTTCATGTTCAAAGACCATTCCTTGAAGAATATCTTGTCTATCTTTTGCTCCTCTATTGTTCTCAATAAATATTTGAAGCTGATTAAGAAATTGTCCCTTGGCGGTTACTTCCGTAGGTAATTGAATAAAGTCATCCTCATGCATGTTCTTTAATAAATTATCTACCATGTCTGCCCATATAGCAGGGGCGATGGGCCGTGGGCTTTCATTCGCTTGAGCTATACAAGCTTTACGATATTCACTGTGAGAATGTAATTGATCTACTGATAGAATAATAACCTTCCCATTATGGGTTACTTCATACACAGGATTATCTGATTCCCATTTCTTTAAATTTGTTATTTCATGCTCAGCAGAATTACCAATACCGTACTTCCGACTTTGACATTTTATTTTTTCACATACACTTTTAAAAACAGGAAGCTCACACCGATAAAAATATTTTTTATCTTCTACTTGTTTAAATATTGTTTGAACTTCTCTGCTTGGTAAAGGTGGACTAAAATATTTTGTATTGTATTGATCCATTTTTGTTTCTAAATCATTAGGAAATCTTTCTCGTAAATAAATTCCTAGTTGAAACATGCATTCGTTCCGTGAGCCTTCAGCAAATCCTTGTGAAGCAAGTGTAATTAAACACGGAGGAGCACCTTTAAAATCGTCATTCTTTTTTTCGCTAACAGTTTTTGTAATAGCCACTATGTTAAGATTCGATACGACTTTTCTTTTATAATATTCTATAAACTTATCTAACTCTAACAATGAATTACCTTCATCATCATATGCAAAACGTCCAGGATACTCTGGGTGATTATAAGGAAGATTTAAAAAATTACCTGTTCCTTTTGAGCTCAATTCAATTTGCTTTGGAAATATCTCACTCCCACCGAAGCCTAAGAATACAGCTATCTCTTTTAATTTTATTTGCATGTCTTTTGCACGCACTGGTTCGGATACAAATAAATATATATGAGCACCGCCACTTTTGGAACAACATACCACCAATGGTAATTTCTTTTCGGCAATTGTTTTAATTAATTTTTTATGATCAAAACCATCGTAGGTATCCACATCAATCGCACCCCAAGTACATTGATTGTTTTCATTAATAGGAATAATTCCCAAAGATGGTTCTTTACCTGCTAAATGATTAAGCCATTTATCGTCAGTTAATTGTTCAGGAACAATCCAAGATTTTCCCTCAAGCTTACCTGATTCGTTTTTCGATCGGCTTTGTGTTTGTCCGTATGCTCTAGTTAATCCACTAAAAATACGTATAAATTCTTTTGTTCTGTCGTCCATAATTTCTCATACCTGGTTGAGAGGCGACGGAGGAAATCTATCGCCTCTCTAATTTTTGTCTAGTAGGCGCTTTTTACGCCACTGTCAAGATCTTCATCTTCATGTTTTACTTTTACTTCACCTTTAGCTACGCTTTCAGCAAAAGCTTTAGCGT
>Ga0114934_10002046_pt1 | contig 13054 bp, 6 predicted proteins | sample 4SBtaG_2_FD_99695 | JGI IMG/M metagenome (GOLD analysis project Ga0114934, IMG submission 99695) | Deep subsurface microbial communities from Kolumbo volcano to uncover new lineages of life (NeLLi) - 4SBTROV10_white metaG | ecosystem: Environmental > Aquatic > Marine > Volcanic ... | reverse complement strand
GGGTCTATTATCTTTACCTCATCATAAGTTAATTCATACAGATTGTAAACCATTAGGTCTATTTGCTGCTCTTCGGCGGCGGTGTCTTCGCCACGCTCTTTTTTGGCTATGATTTTATCGACAGATAATAAATTCAGCTACAATAACATATATCTTGAATCCAGTCTTCGTTGTATCCCCTTGAATTCAAAGACACTTTTTCAAGAGTCAATATTGTTTTGTCTTTTATTATTATCGGTGTAGTATGCTGTTTCATAGTCTTTCTTTAAACTGCCACATAACGGCTTGGCTATGCGCAGTAGCGTTTTTCAGTTATTATGTATAGCCTTTATTAGGCGGTCGTACTTTTTCATTTCATTTCAATATTAGGCATTTCTTTTTTGAACTCATAATCAATTAAATGTATTTGTTCTCTTATTATTGAACGTTTTGTTATAGCCATGTTTAAACAATAGTTTTTAAATTCTGTTTTGTTAATATCATCAGCACTTGATATATGTGGAAATAAAAGTTTTAAGAATGCAGTTGTCAATTTAACAATAGCAGTAGTATCTCTTGTATCAGAATTTTTAGGTATTTCTATCAATTCACCAACTATTGTATTAAATATAGAATCATCTCTTAATGAGTGAAGTATTTCAGAGAAGTATTCTACATTTAAAGCATATCCATTTGCTTTTAAACCTTCTTTTATTCTAGGAAGTTGCCATCCCTCAATAAAACCATGGAATCTGTCTAATAAGGCGGATTCCTTAAAAAAATTGGGTAAAGAAGTAAAATACTTTTTGCTAATAGGTAATTTGTTCTCTGATAAAGGTATATTACCCAATAAAATCATACCTGATAGAGATGATATTCTAACATTAGCTACAGTACAACTACCTGATTCTAAGTAACCTTTTAAAGCTCCTTTGAGTTCATCAGGATCAGAGAATTTTATTGTTTTGATTTCATCCATTGCAACAAAATCATACATTGTGATAATTCCGTTAGTCTTTTTTTGAATGTCGTGAAAAAGCTTAGCTCTGGTAACAACCCCTCCACTTACCAACCATCCATATTTGCTTAAATTGCTAAAAACATACGATTTACCAGTTCCTTTTGGTGCTAATTCAATCAGATTTAAACGAGGTTCAACAAAAACTAGCAAACGAGTTAAAAATTGGATTTTTTGCTGAAGAGATTCAAAACCGTCAGGGTTATATTCCATTGAACGAATCAAAACATCAATCCATTCTTCAGTTGAAAACTCTTTTCTTGCAGATTTGAAATAATCTAAATCTACAGTATAAGGTTTAAAAGGCTTATAATTAATTAACTCAATATGTCCTTTATCTTTTCCGTCAGGCGGAATGTAGACTAGTGTTATTACTCCCCATACTTCACCATCTTTAAGATCTGGATTCTTTTTGGCAATATAATCTGGGATACGTCCCTCATTTGATTTTATCCCTAAATCAGGAATTGCAAATTTTAATTTATCATGTTGAATATCATTTTCAACAATGAATCTTGTTAAAATAGTAACTTCTTCCCTGTGGGTCCTCAGTCTGTTTTTTATTGCACTATCTTTTTGTGGGATATGTCTATCGAGGAAAGAAATCAATCCATCCGAATCTAATTCTCCGAAGTCATCAGTAAATTTCTTAATTAACCAATCTTTTATAAAAGATGGTAAATTTTTTCCATTAAAAATATTATACCTTTTAGGAATCTTGTATACCGATTCTTCTGGGAAAACCTGTTTTATTTTATAATCTAAATTATTCATAATTAAAATAAGTCCTCTTCTTTAAAGCCTGATTTTATTGTTATTGTAAATTCCTTTTCGAAATTTCCAATTTTTATTTTTAGTTTATGTTTTCCTGATTTTTTTACTGATATTTTACATAAATAGTTGTTGTCATCTTGTTTATCAAATTCATTTTTTGAATTCATTCCCAAAACATAAACCTTTTTGTTTGGTGAAGGTGAAATAGTAATTTTTATTAATGGTCTTTTAATATCAATTTCTTTTGTAAGTAAGTCAATTTGATATGCCTCATGTTGATAATCTTCTATTGAATTAAATATTATAACCGGTACTAATACTTCTTCGGGTGTGCATCCACCATGAACTTCTCTAATAGGTTTAGTTGAAAGTGATATGTGTTTTGATGCGATTATGTAGTTTTCTTTAACTATATAATTATTATCATTTTTATAATTTTCAGGATTATCAACTCTCAGATACCTACCCTCATGTTCCGCATTGGGAAATTGTTTACTGCTGTTATTAACCCGAGCCAAAGCAGATAATCCGTGGTCAGAAACAATAATAGCTCTTTTATTTCTTTCAATTACAATTTTATCAAAAAATATTGTTTTTAACTTTTCTATTTCACCAATTATTGTTTTAGGATACTTATATTGCTGATCGTGAATAAACTTATCAAAATCTTGTATGTATTGAATATTTTCATATTCATATCTGTTTTTACTAGTTGTTGATGGTAAATTTACTCTAGCTATGTTTTTACTTTCTACATTATATTTTTTTCTTTCTAACAACATTTCAACTAAATTTACCCATTCAATGCCTAATGCATCAATCCAAAAAATATAATCGTAGTTATTTTGATTGATAAAATTTGCTACTTCATCAAAACTATAATACCATTTATAAAATGTTTCCTCATTTTGATTGAATTGGTTTATTTCACTAGCAATATCTTTTGTATAAGCATTTTTTATTTTCGATAACCTATATGTTTTAAAATAGTCGTAAACCCAATTTTGTTCAGTTTTTAAGCTATCAAATTCAATATCAGATATATACTTATGAAATTCAGGATATTTGCTCAATATATTAATATCTTGCCTTTCTGAAAAATCTTTAATGATATATTCCTTTTCAAAATCAAGTATTCCAGTAATATATTTCAATTTTATTTTTCTATCACTGATATTTTCAATTTTCTGCTTATATTGTTCTTCGAAATCTTGTGGTAATCTTGAAGTTTTTAATGAATAAAACTTCTTCAACAAATCCAACCTCTGATTAAACATTTCATTTGAGGTATTATTTGAAGAAAAAATATTCACCCATAATTCTTTCAATAATTCTGTATCATCAAAAGATTCCAAATTTGAAAGTACCTTATATAGATAATGATCTTTTATATAATCAAGACTTAAAAGATAATTTTTTAAGAGCCATTTCTCAAAATTATTTCTGTTTAATACTAACCATAAATCCAAGAAATTATTTACATTGATTTCGACAGTATTTGTTACGGATTTTGCCAAATTTGAAAATGATGTATATTTCTTTTTAGTTAATTGATTAATTAACTCATCCCAAAATTCATTTTCACTATCTTTGTATTGAACGGGAATTTCTAAATCATAAATATTACTTATTAACTCTTTGGGATTGTTAATTTTAACAAACTCAAATATTTCATCCGGTTTAGCATTATCAGATAAAAAATATAAAGTTTTAGAAAGGCATAATGCTGATGAGTAAAAGTCTTTTTTCCATAAATTCAACCATTCTTTAATCCCTTTAATTTTATGAATATCTATTTTTATTGACATATCCTTGTATAAAAATATATTTGCTCGATTTATTTCCTCTTTAACTTCCCAAACAAATGAATATTCTATTCTTCGATGGAAGTTTTGATAGAACTCTTTATTAAATCTATCTTTTATCCCCAATAGAGGAATATATAATCGTTGATTAACATTACCAACATTTTCCAGCTCTGTTAATTGACTAAATAAATTATGAAAATCTTGTTTGTTATAAAACCTTGCTATTTCAGAAAAAGGTAACAATAAATAATCTAAATTTAAACTTTTAATCCTTTCAATAAATTCTTGTTTGGTAATCCATCCATCTTCTTTCGGTAACAGCTGAGAAACTTCAAAAGTATTAATTCCTACTTTTTTTGTTTCAGAAACAAGTTCTTTCAATGTTTCAAAATTTGACAAAAAAATATACCTGACAGGGAATCTTTTCTGTGTAACATTTTTTGTCTTCTTATCTTCTTTAATGTTTTGAATTAAAGATTTTATATTTTCAAAGTTTTCAATCATTATAAATGCTCACTATAAAAATTTATCTAAAATATCTGCAATATCTGGTTGTTCTTCCAACATCATCAAAATCTTGTCTTTAAACTCATTAAAGTTTCTATAGTTATTAATCTTATTCTTAACTTTATTAATTGTATCAGGTTTTGGTTTTCCTGTTCCTGGCAGTTTTGGTGTTGAGTCATCAGGGTATTGTGGTTTAGATGATGAATTGTCTTTATCAATAATATATTTCAATATAGAATTTTCTACATCACTTTCTTTCCAGTTTAATTCTTCCGGTTGATTTCGCCTAATGAATACAATTACTTTGTCAAATTCATTATCAGTTATTTTATTATTGGCTTTTAAAAGGATAAATTTTTTAAATCCTTTTACAAAGTTATCTTCATTAAATAATTGTTGTAAATCAAAACGATTATTTTGAAATTCTGGTAAGAGTTTTTTCACAAAAGAAATATCGATTTCTGTGTCCGATAATTCAAAAACCATTTTATTGATTTTATCAATAATGGCCTTGTGATTTTCATATTGAATATCTCCAAATTTTAATGACCAAATAGGAAAACTTATATCTTTAATTTTTTCTTTCATTCTCCACCTTACATCCTGAAGTCCAGTAAAGTTTTCAATTTTAAATAAATTTGCTAATTCAGTTATTAATTCTTTTTCTTCTTCACTTCCTAAACGAACATTTAATTTATCACAACCTTTGTTTTTTTGCCAGCATTCAAAGATTTCATTTACCTTATCACGCATCGCTATTTTATCAATCAAAACACCTGAATTTGAAACATAAAGCTTATCCACAAAATCTCTAAAAGCAAACCCTAGCATAGCCATATTGAGTATATTTGTATATAATCCATAAGGTGGCTTGGTCAAAAATTTCAATTCTTCAGCAAGATTAAAGGATGGTTTATTCGATGCTTTATTAATAGCCTTTTTTACTTGAGTATATACTTCGACAACCGGGTGAGTTATTGAAACATCTTTTAGTTTCAAAGTATCATCAATTATATAATCAAAATTTTTATCTTTAAATATATCTTTTATATACTTATATTGCCCCTTAGGTTCGGTTTCAAGGTATGTTCTATTATCGCCATTTAAAACATATTCTATTGCTCTTTTTGTAGATTGGGATCGCCATACAGTAGCTGTTTTTATCTGCAATGAGTCAATTCCCTTGGCAAATAGCTTGGGTGCTATGGTTTCATTAATGTATGAACCTATTCTTTTTACATCTTCTACAACTTTATGATCAATAAAATATGCGTAAATATCCAAATAATTAATGCTTTCTACCCAAGCATTAATCGTTTTTTTGGCAAATTTTTCTTCTTTAGCGCTTTCGTTATTGTATGAGTGATTTCTATATACATTTGATCTTGACAGATATTCTATAAAATTCTTGTATCTGTTTTCCCCAAATGGTTCTTGAATATTGATAAATATAATATGTTTAAATTCTTCTTCTTTTTTAACCTGTTTTATCATATTTTCAATCGTATCATTTTCATCTTTTGTCAATTCTACGAAAACAGCAAAATCCAAAAAATAAGACGGGGAAAAGTGTTTGCTTAAATTACTTCTCAATATATTATAAGTTGTGTCGGCTGAGAAAAATTTAACTCTTGTTTTTCTTAAAATTACATTCTCATCATTAAAGAATCTTTCAATTTTAGTTTTCCCATTAAACTCAATGATTTTAATAATGTCTTTGTATTGATTCTTTAAATTTTCTTTTTCAGTATCGACTTCCTCTCTTGGTAAAGACGTGCTTGATATTTCAAATAGATTATTCGGATTTTTTTGAATTATCTCTTTTTTATCAATATATTCCAAAGCATCAGATACTAAATTTTCTACACCTGTGCCAATAAACAGATTTCTAATATTGTCAACATGTGGTCTTACTTTGTCGGTTTCCGGATTTGAGTAATCTATTATCCTGTAAAGTGAGTTTAACAATAGAACGCCTTTAAATACTTTTAGGTAATAGGGATTTTCCTCTTCTACCTGGATTTTGTATGCATTATATTTTTCCAATACTTGCATAAATCTATTATCTTTGTCTCTATCAAGTTCTTCAGCATAAAAATCCCAAAGCAAATCAGCTGTTAATAATGTTTCGTCATTTATTTCATTATCTAAAAATTTAATTAAGCCAAATGTAGAATCATAAATAAAATTAAAAATACTTCTTTGAGTAGAGCCAATATTATTTGCTAAAAATGTTGAAAGATAGACAGTATATGGGTGTATTGGATATAAATCTTTTATACTATCTTTTACCTTTACGCCATCAGAGCTGTCGGTAATATATTCTACAAGATTATTTATTTCAGAATTAAAATAAGTTGCCTCTTTCAAACTTTGCCATTGTTCGAGATTTTTCTTTTTGATTGCAGCTGATAAAATTTGATAAGTAGTTATTGGCACCATCGGATATTGTATATTATGAAATCTGTCTTTAACTTTATCCAAAACCTCTTGAACATTTTTACCAAACTGATTATAATCACGATGACTTATTAAATAAAGATATACATTGTCTCTTGGACTTAGTTCAGCTATTGATTGAATTTCATTTATTATTTCAGAGATAGTTTCTTTTCCTAATACTGCTGTAAATTCATCCCAAAATATAATTAATCCATTTGCAATTCTTTTATCAATTAACTCTTTACTCACTTCTTTCAACCAAATAGAAATTTTTTCGTGAGAAAAATGAATGTTTTTTTCAGAAAGTATTCGTTCAATAATTTTCAAGAACTCAATATCTTCATTTTCAAGTTTTTTGATAATTTCTTCTTTATTATTCACATACATTTCTAAATCGGGATTACCTTTTATTATTGAATCCCAATTAAGAAACTCATCATTAACTCTATCAATTATTCTTTCAAAATCACTTTTTGTTTGAATTTCAATATCAGTTTTTTTTAGAGATTTTTTAACAGCTCTTTCAATTTCTAATGACAATGTCTGTGCATCAGTAACATTCCCTCCACCTTTTAAAACTACAGGGAATAATTTTTTTTCTTTTCTAAAAGATTTAATCTTTTCTCTTATTTCAGGCTTTAAAATTCTATCATCCAGATAATCTTCAATGTTTTCCAAATCATCCCATAATAAATGTTTAACTACACTCGAAACATGACTTTTCCCTGTACCGTAACGACCAACAAGCCAAATAGAAAGTTTATTTCTAATATCAGTTGAATCTACAGCCAATAAAGTTTTATTTATTACTTCATAAAATCTATCATTGGGAATAAACTGTTTCCAATAAGAGCCTTGTTCGTTTTCCATATCAAACACAGGCTGAAAATATTCTTGTAATCCAATTATTTCCGAAAATTTCATACTCATTTTTTTATCCTATTAATATTTTTAAAGCATCAAAAGCCGAAAAATCTTTGTTTAAATTTATAGTGTCCAAATCCGCTACAATTGCTATATCAATCAATCCTTTAGAAGTTGCTTGCAATCCTCTTAATTTGTTTTCAAAACTTGATTTAGAGATTCCATAAACTTTATAAGGCCCTCCATTAATATTGTCTAAATATAGTTCAGAAACAGTAAAACTGTACCTATTTGTTTTTTCTGCATAACGATATAAAGAATAAAGTAATGATATATTATTTATTTCATTTGTTCCTTTTTTATGTATTATCCGTTTGTTCCCTTTTTTTTCAATAGTTGCAATGTTATTCAAAAATTCAGAATTTGCTTGTTCAAAAGTATTAAACATTGCTGTTAATGGATTATTTAAAGTACCTTCAGATAAATTGGGGAAGTCATTTTTTAAAAGTTCTAATAATTCTTTTTTATCTAAACGCATACCCCATTTGTTATTATTGAAAAACCAATTAAATATCATAGAGTTATAATATAAATTAGTAGCAATAATTTCCCATATTTTATCTAAATCTAATTTTTTACCGACTAAAAGAGTACAAAGCATTGTTGGTTGTTTTTCTTTTTCTTTTAATAACTCAGCGTCTCTGAGCCAGTTTATCATAGCAGGAACTTGTTTAGTTCCTAATTGATTATCTATTTCAAACCAATTATTACAATTTTCTAAAAATGATTTCAGCCATTTTTCTCTTAGTCCAAAAGATGAATACTTATCTATACCTGAAGTTTTCTTTTTATTCATATTTCTACCTCCTTCTGTTATATGTTTTGATTTTGCTACTAAGCATCCTTTATCTGTGAATGTCAAGCAATTACCACAATGTGTACATAAATCACTATTGACCTGAACTTTTGGCGAAATAATTAATGCACCCGTTGGGCATTCTACTTGGCACGCTTCACAATGTATGCAATATGTTGTTTTATAAAGAACTTTTTTTACCTTGCTAATTAATGTGGGATTTTGCTCTATATTTTTTATCTTAAAAATTTCTTTGCTGTTATCTTTATTAATTTCAAATTTGTAGTAATCATTTTTGATTTTGATTTCACCAATTTTGTTTTCCTTATCATATATAATATCTCCAATAACTTTTAACCATTCTAATAAATTTTCTTTTGGCTGTGTTAATGATGCAAGAAAATCAGGTTTTTGAGTAATAAAATCAACTCTTGAAATCTCTTGAGTTAATCCTTTGCCTCCTGCTCTTTTCTTCCAGTTTCCGGATTTAATATAAGATATTTTTTTATCATTATTTGTAATCCCAATTTTGTCCGTTTGTTCACGAATAAGCGAAAAATATTTATTTGTAATGGCTGGATAGGTTTTATGAATAAAATACTCCGACCATCCAGTAGAAAATGGACAAACAGAACAACCAACACGGGAAAGACCATTTCTATAACTTTGATTTATTGGAAGTTTTCGTTGAAATAAATATAACCATATTTCAGTTATATTCCAATTAAGAACCGGCCTTACATTTGTAACCAATGTGTGTTTTACACCCTTACCTATTCGTTCATAAGTAGCTCGCTTATTACTTTCTTCTCTCCTAACTCCTTCAAAAACTAAAACACTAGGATTATTTTTGCCCTTATGTAATTGCCGTAACAATCGATTAAAGGGAACAGTTTTTATTACTGTACAGCACCATCTGTGAAATCGACTTGGTGGGCCAAATTCTTTCCAATAATCTTCTGTTGAAGTCTCATTTTTTTCAATGTTAAATTTTAGTTGCGGGTATATTTGTTGATATCGTTTTTTTGTGTCTCTAAAATTATCAATTGAAGAAGGTAACTCCATATCTGTATCTGAATAAATAACTTGGTAATATTCAGGAGGTATAATTCTGCTAACTAAATCTAAAACTACCTGAGAATCTTTCCCTCCGCTAAATGAAACTACAAAAAAATCAATTTTATTTCTTTGGCGTTTTATTTCCTCTCTAAAATCTTTGTTCCGTAAAGTTACAATATTAGGCCTATAAGCCTTGAAAGTTTTCTCAATAAAATCTAAAGCTTCATTTTCAATAACAAACAAAGCATCTTTGTTTTTTTCTATAACCTTTTCAATGTTAATTGGCTTTAGTTTTAGATTGTTGCCTTCTGGAGTAAGAATAACATCTGGTTTATCATATACATTCCCCCCTTTTGCCTCTGCCACTTCAACTCCTTTATAAAAGTATTTTCTTTCAATTGCCCATAATAATGGTTCTTTTGATTTTGGATATTTCCAAAACTTATTAAATTCAAGTATATCTAATTCTTCAAAAAATACAGGTCGAGGGTTGTTTTTAAATCCACTTTGTAGTGAATATTTTAATTCAACTCCATTATTTTCTTTATCCCATTTTATTTTATACATATGTTTTTCTCTCTTTTTACTGCATGCCGCCTAACGGTTAGTATATGAAAAGTAAGCGATTGCGTGCCACTTTCCGCTCAACCCTTGATATTCAACACTTTTCCTGCCATTGCTTATACAAAATGTTAGCGGTTCGGGCTTTATTTTTCATCATACTTTTTAAAATTCAACTAATTCAGCAGTTTCACCATTCGCCACCAAATAGAAAATAGCAATCTCAGAAACTACACCAACTAATAATTTGGCATATTTTATCTCAAGTCCTTTAAAATCAGACTCCTTTCCGTGTCCAGTTCCATAACCATTTCTTAATTCTACGACACCTTGAACAATTGAAGAAATACCTCCTAAAATTTGTTTAATTGCTTTTTCTGCCTTTTCTGGGTCGTCAGCTTCTTTTGGCATAAAATCTAGTGAATTTGTGGTAGCTTTAAGAAGTTGCGGTAATGTCCAATTTGTATTTATTGTTTCTTCTTTTTGTCGAAGAATAGATTTACAAGTAGTTTCAAGTAGCTCCTTTGCAGTTCCAATCGCTAAATCAGTGTTTTTATGAATTGCATCTGTCATGGTATTTATCTTGCCATTTACATAAGCAGTATTTAAATACCTTTTTATTTCAACTTTCTTAGCAGTCAAATGAGCCTGTCCAATTGTTTTTTGTCTACCTGTAAAAACTGGTTTCCCTGAAATTTCATCGGTTTGGGCAATTTCAAAACCGTCAGTATCTAAATGTTTATTATAGATATCTATTAATTTAGTTACTTCATCTGTGTCTGTCCCAACTCTAGGATGAACGGTCATTGCAAGAAAATTCAAATATGTTTCGTCATCACAGTGTGACAAATTAATTCTTGGGTCACTATATATCCAATCGTCATCCCAGTCATTGTTATTTACCATGTGCTGATAGATATCATCATACGCATTAGTATAGCGATAATCTCTTGATTTTAGGCTTTTGAGGTCAAATAACCTTGCTAGGAAATCTGGCTCCGTTTGATTACCATGATACCAAATCTTTCCGATTGCCATTTCATCAGCAATATGTCGTCTTGTTACGTCTGTAATTTTATTTTTTGTCATCATTTAATTTCTTGCAGTATTGTTTTTTTGCCTGACCGCCAACGGTTTGAATATAGTGCGTTTGGCATTTCAACGCTCAAATTTTTCAATTTACCACTATGTTTATTTAGCGCTAACATACTCATAAATAGCACTATCTGCCAAATGCACTATATTTTTTGTTGTGTAGCGTAGTTTCTATTTAACAATTACATTTCAGTCCCTTCTTCCACTTCCATTTATTATTAGTAGAATTAAATTCAAAACAAATTTCTTCTTTATGATTTTTAATTGAACACGATAGACAATATTTATCATTTAGATTCTTAAAATCTTGACAAGGTCTCTTTCTACTTTTTCTATCACTTCTAATCCATATTATTTCATCACCAGTTATTTTATTATAAACAATTTTATTGCTTTCCGAACCATGATGTGGCGCTGTTACAATTATATTGTTTTTGTATGATAGTCCATTTGTAAAAGAAAAATCAGAATCTGCGGAAAATATAATTATTGGCTTATTTTCCATACAAAATTCGAAAACCATTGAGTATTTATTCTCATTTGTCAAATACAAAAGTTTGAAAAAATTATTCACTGATACTTTATCAATTTTAATAATTTCTGTTGAATTAAGAGGTCTGAAACTATGATTAGGATTTTGAATTGAAGGTTTTTGATTTTCAGGTTTAAACCACCTAATCTTACTACCTTTCTTGTATGCTAATCCTGCGATTTTAATAATTCTATTAAGATTAATAAATTCATTTTTATACCAATGGTGATAATGAATAAAAGGATATATAAGGTGATCTTGATTTTCCTCCATTTCTGAAATTACTTGAAGTTTATCGTCAAAAGTTTCAAGTGAAATGTCTGTTTCTTCAACTAATGAGTTATAATCATATGTTTCATTATTGTTGTTTCTTACTTTATTAAGTTCTTCAATATTTTGAAAATACAAGTTAATTAAGTTTCTATCAACTCCTTCGTCAATTAAAAATTGAAGGATAGGTATCCATATGCCAGGTAACCAGATCTCCTTTATTTCAAATGAGGGTGTTTCTAATAATCCTATAAAGCCGTTTGAGTGGTCACTATCATTATGAGAACAAATCGCTAAATCAATTACTTTATTCTTTTGGGTTAAATATTTTATCTTGGATTTACTTCCTCCCGAATCGAATAAAATTTGTTTTCCTTCTTTCTCAATTAAGAAAGCATCTCCGGAACCAATTTCTAATGCTCTAAATATCATTTGCTATATTTTTTTCTATGCTACACAACGTTTGTATACATTAATTGTTCTTACACCGCCAAATCGAGGGGATAAGCACAATTGTTTATATTTTTCTTTTATCATTTTTATGTGTAACATTTATTAGACGAACTCCTTTTTTTGGGTTACTCCCTCTTATCTTGTAGAATACCATATTTTTGAAGATCACGCAATAATTGAACAAGAATTTTATTTTGAGGTTAAGTTTTTGATTTTCTGGTTTAAATATTATGCCTAACGGTTAGTATAAGAATAGTAGCCGACTGCGGAACTCGAATTTTTAAATTTACTACTAAATTTTATGCGAGCTGCAATCTTCAAATTTTGCACAATTTCGGCTATTATTTTTATACTTTGTTATGCGTTCGCTCTTGATTCTCATTTTTTCTCTCCAATAACCATTCGAATACATTTTTATGAATAATTCCTGCTCTATTTTGCGGAAAAGATTCTGTTGAAAGCAAGTATTTAGGATAATTATCTTTCACTTTTTTTAATGGTGCTAATTCACGTTTTTCTGTTTCTGCATTTGAAATTTCCCACGTTACTTGGTAATATTCAATTTCTCCATTACGATTCTTTGCTATAAAATCAATTTCAGCATTACGAAGAGTTCCTGTCCATATTTTGTAGCCCCTCCTTAAAAGTTCAAGATAGACAACATTTTCAAGGATATGACCTCTGTCTGTGGTTCTTTCACGACCTACAAGAACATTCAAAAGCCCTAAGTCAACGATATAATATTTTTCTTGTGTAGCAAGTTGTTTTTTCCCTTTTATGTCAAAACGATTTACACAATAAAAAACAAAACTCCCTACTAAATAATTGATAAATTT
>Ga0114934_10002045_pt1 | contig 13054 bp, 14 predicted proteins | sample 4SBtaG_2_FD_99695 | JGI IMG/M metagenome (GOLD analysis project Ga0114934, IMG submission 99695) | Deep subsurface microbial communities from Kolumbo volcano to uncover new lineages of life (NeLLi) - 4SBTROV10_white metaG | ecosystem: Environmental > Aquatic > Marine > Volcanic ... | reverse complement strand
TTTATCAATACTTTGGCAAAAATAGTGCTAGAGATATGCAGTGAACACGAACATCTTACACCCATTTTTAGTGGCGGGGTCTTTCAAAACAAAACTTTAGTTGATAAGATAACAACTGCACTCAAACAACAAAATAAAAAATACTACATACAAAAAAATACACCTATAAATGATGGAAGTATATCCCTTGGACAACTCTATCATGCATATGCTACAAAAGGAAAATAATGCAAAATAAGCTCGCACTTATAGGCTCAGGAAATGCTTTTTTTAAAGATGAAGGAGTCGGGCTGTATGCCGTAAAATACATCAAAGAGAACTACATGTTTGAACCTAAGATAGAGATAGTTGACGGTGGAACCTTAGGATTTAAACTCATGCCCTTGCTTCAAGAGTTTGAAAATGTCATCATTGTTAATACCTCTTCTGATAATAATAAAAAAGCGGGAAATATTACGATAAAAACAGGTGATGAGTTTTTAGATGGTAGCTTAATCAAAAAAACAGCCAACGAAGTAGAGATAGCCGAGATGCTACAAATCTGCTCCCTTACTGACAATATTGCAGATACAACTATCATAAGTATCACGCCTGAAGATATTATCGCCGTTGAAGTTGGACTCAGTGAGAGTTTAAAAGCTACATTTTTTCAATATGTCGATGAGACTCTCAAAATGATACAACAAAGTGATATAGCATTCACAAAAAAAGAGCAACTGATGACTATTGATGAGATACTTTATACTTTTGCAAATCCGAGTATCGAGCATAATCGATGGTTTTAATTGATTTGAAATTTATAAATTGCCATTGTAAAACCTCTAACTTGTTTGGTGTAATATTTTTAAATTGCTAAGTGTTGAATTGTTGTATTTGGATTTGGCTTGGTATTACATGTTAGTAAAGCTCTCTATCCTCTTTTGCATTCCACATGTCAAAAAGTTTTACATTTTGCTCATAGTCTATTTGTTGGAGTTTTAGGATGCTTATCTCACCTTTGAGTACATCATAAAAACGGCTATCGTCAAAGCCGCTTTTTTGTGCATCTTCTTCGGTGGTACCGTAGTAAACAGTGTCTATTCTTGCCCAGAGTATGGCACCTAGACACATAGGACAGGGTTTACATGTAGTGTAGAGTGTGCATCCCGAGAGGTCGAAGTTGGAGAGTTTTTTACTTGCTTCTCTTATGGTATTTATTTCGGCATGAGCTGTGGGGTCGTTGGATGAGAGGACTTGATTGTGGGCTGTGGCTATGACTTGCCCCTCTTTGATGATAACTGCCCCAAAAGGACCGCCTTCATTTGCCAGTATCCCCATTACGGCTTCGTCATAGGCTATCTGCATCCATTTATTCATAGAGTCTCTTTTTGGGTTATTCTAGTCTTATTTTTATTAAATACGATTAAAAATATTGATATAATTGATTATAAGTAAAATAAGAAGAGGTTTTTCATGCAGATTAAATCAAACTTAGTTGATATAGACTCAAGAGAGATACGAGCCGTTAGTATAGAAGTAGGGGATGGTTTTATCACTTCCATACAAGATATAGATGAAGAGTGTTTTGGTTATATTCTGCCGGGGTTTATTGATGCACATATTCATATTGAGAGTTCTAAGTACCTGACCATAATAAATGACATATTCAACAACATTTAAAAGGTTTAGATTCAAGGCGAACTTTGCTTGGCGATACTAGTATCGTTAAGCAAAGTTCAACGCAGAAGATGAATCTTTTAAATGTTGCCCGTAGGGTGAAAAGATAAGCTACAATCTGCTTCGTTAAAATCCCTTGTAGCACAATAAGTGCAACTGCAAGATTTTGCCTCACAGCTTATAGCTTCTCTTTTCATTGAATATGTCATTTATTATGGTCAGGTACTTATGCTTATCCCGAGCGAGTTTGCAAGGTTGGCATCTTTGCACGGAACGGTAGCAACGGTTTCTGACCCACATGAGATAGCAAATGTTTTGGGTGTGAGTGGTGTTGAGTTTATGCTCGACAATGCTGCGAAGACAAATTTTAAGTTCTATTTCGGGGCATCTCCTTGTGTACCTGCCACACCTTTTGAGACCAGTGGCGCTGTTTTAGATGCAGATGCTGTGAATATGCTGTTGCAAAATCCTAAGATTAAATTTTTAAGTGAGGTTATGAACTTTCCCGGTGTGATTGCGGGGGATGCCGATATGATGCGAAAAATTAACCTTGCAAAAGCAGTAGGAAAACCTATAGACGGACATGCACCCGGTTTAAGAGGCGATGATTTGGATAAATATATAGGTGCAGGTATTACAAGCGATCATGAAGCGTTTACTTATGAAGAGGCTCTTGAAAAAGTGCAAAAGGGAATGAAAATTTTAGTGCGAGAGGGCTCAGCCGCAAAAAACTTTGAAGCTTTGCATCCACTTATAGACAAACACCATAAAAGCCTAATGTTTTGCAGTGATGATAAACACCCAAATGATTTATCAAAAGGGCATATTAATGAGATGGTCTCTCGAGCCATTGCTTTAGGGCATAATGTGTTTGATGTTTTAGAGATGGCATGTGTAAATCCTATAAAACATTTCGGGCTTGATGTGGGAACACTGCATGTAGGGGAGAGTGCTGATTTTATCGTAGTTGAGGAGTTGCAAAACTTTAACTTGATACAAACAGTGATAAATGGAAAAGTTGTTGCCAAGGGCTCAGAGACACTCTTGTCCTCCATCGAGATAGAAGCACCGAATAATTTTCATGCACTCCAAAAATCAGCTAAAGATTTTTATCTGCCCGAGTGTGAACATATGGAGATTATCCAAGCTATAGAGCATGAGCTTATCACTTATGAAAGGGTCTCAAAAAGTAAAAGTAGCGCGAAAGATGTTTTAAAAATTGCGGTGATTAACAGATATGAAGATGTTCCGATCTTTGAATTGTCGTAAAGTTATGATATAAATCTAAATACAAAAACGATAAAAGAGTTTATATGAAAAATATTGAGATAAAAAGTGTAGGAGTTGTGCTACGACCCTCGACTCCTGAGTTAAAAGATGATTTTTTCGAATTAAAAGATATATTTAACAGAAACGGTACAGAAGTGCATATCGAGAGTATCAGCGGTGGTATGATAGATGTTATGGGCATGGACTTTGACTTATTGTGTAAACAGAGTGATGTACTTGTCTCACTTGGGGGTGATGGTACTCTTATTTCTGTTGTAAGAAGAAGTTTTAAGTATAATATTCCCGTACTTGGGATTCATGCCGGAAGACTTGGATTTTTAGCAGATATAGGGATGGATAAACTCGAAGAGTTTGTGAAAAATATTACAAACAACAACTATCGTATCGATGAACGTTCAGTTCTTGAAGCAACTATAAAGCAAAGAGGAGAAGATGTAGTAATCTACGCTTTTAATGATGTAGTCTTTACCCGTCCATCGATTTCAAATATGATTCATATAGAAACATTAGTTGATTCTAAAGCATTTAATACTTACTATGGAGATGGCGTCATAGTTTCAACACCGACAGGTTCAACGGCATACAATCTCTCAGCAGGCGGGCCTGTGCTTTTTCCTCTTACAAAAGTTTTTACACTCACTCCTATTTGTCCACACTCTTTAACACAAACACCTGTTGTGCTACCGGGTGAATTTCAAATAGAGATGAAATCAACGGATAAAAAAGCGTTAATTATTATAGACGGTCAAGATATGCACGAGTTAGATCAAGATGAGAGCATACATATAAAGCTTGCAACTAAAACGGTAAAACTGCTTCATAGAACTGAATTTAGCTATTTTGAAGTACTTAAAGAAAAATTGGGATGGGGTAAGTAATCTCAAAGGGAAGCCCTAGCGAAGTAATTTCCCAGCTAAATATCCACTAGAAAAACTCCATTGTAAATTGTAACCTCCACATGGACCGTCGAGATTCATAATTTCTCCACAAAAGTATAATCCTTTTAGTATCTTACTCTGCATCGTTTTTGGGTCTATCTCTTTGAGGTTGATGCCTCCTCTTGTTATCATCGCCATTTTATAACCATCATGTCCGGTGATAGTGAGCGGAGTCCAAGCAAGGGTTTTGATAAGACTCTCTTTGGAAGCGCCGTCTATCTCTTTGAATTTGACATCTGGATTTACATGTAAGAGTTTGCATATCTCTAGACTTATCGGTTTTGGGAGCAGGGTAGTGAGAATATCTATAATATTTGCCTGAGGATTTTTACTCTGTTGCTGCTTTACATGTAAGAGAATGTCGTTCTCATTCATCCCTTTTGTAAGGTTTAAAAGTATTGGCACTTCACCATACTTCTTGAGTAAAGGTGTTATCTCTCTTGCAAAGTCTAAAACAACAGGACCACGAATTCCTTTTTTTGTAAATATCAAGTCCCCATTGGCTCGAAGTTTTTTATATTTTTTAATATTAACTCGTAGCTCAACTTTAGCGATGGTATCGGCTCGGCAGTTTTGTACCCAGTTTTCCTTCGTTGTGAGGGGCATCATAGCAGGGGAGAGTTCTGTTATCTTATGTCCCAAACTCTGTGCCATTTCATGACCGTCTCCCGTAGCACCGAGTATAGGGTATCCCAGTCCACCTGTTGCGATGACTACATGGGAAGCATAAAAAGTAGCATTTTGAGTTTTTACACCTATTACCTGGAACTCATCTTGAAGTATCTTTGCAACCTTTTGCTCAGTGAGTATCTCTACATGGAGTCTTGTAAGTTCGTTATGGAGTGCTTTAATAATTGTTACAGAAGAGTGAGAAGTGGGAAACACTCGAAAGCCATCAGGGGCATGTGTTGCAACACCAATATCACTCAAGAAGTTTACCAAATCTTCACTTGAAAACTCAGCAAGCGCATCTTGCATAAACCGTCCATCTCGTCCAAACCTATCCATAAACTCATCTTGTGCTAAAGTATTGGTAAGGTTACATCTTCCTCCACCCGTTGCTTTGAGTTTTGAAGCGATTTGTGAGAGTTTTTCAAGGAGAAGTACTTTTTTCCCCTCTCTTGCTGCAACAATGGCACTAATAATACCTGCTGCACCGCTTCCAACAACTATAAGGTCATACTGCATTTAGTTGATAAACTCTACAATATCGTTAAAATCGAGTCGTAACTGTGTTGATTGTGGATTGAGTCTATATCCAAAAGGGAGGAGTAACGCAACTTGATATTTTTTAGTATCAATATCTAAGATGGTTTCAACTTCCTCTTTTGTAAACCCTTCGATAGGGCAGGAATCTATACCGATAAATGCGGCTGATGTCATCATATTTGCCGCTGCTATATAGGTTTGTCTTGCAGTCCAGCAGTATGTTTTTTCATCGGTAGAGAGTGTGTTTTGAAGATGTGAACTATAAAGATTTATATAAGTATCAAGCATTTCTGGCGAGAGCTCTCTTCTGTTAAAACGTTTTTGAACGACCCCCGATTCTACTTTGACACTCTCTATAGCTGCAAGAATAACGACTAAGTGCGAACAAGAGGTGATCTGTACTTGATTCCAACAAGCAGGTCGCAGTTTTGCTTTTAGCGCTTCATTTGTAATAACTAGAAATTTCCACGGCTCCATCCCAAAAGAGGAGGGTGACTTTCGTCCCGCTTGTAAAATATATTTTATCTTCTCATCAGAAATCTTTTTTGTCTCATTAAAGATTTTACAAGCATGACGAAAATCCATCGCTTTTGTGAATTTATTTTCCATTTATGTATCCTATTTTTCTTTTATTGAATTTTAGTATAATTCACATTATGAAAACATATTACGGCGACAGAGAAAAGTGTTACAAGTGCTACCGACCTAAAAGTTCTTGTATGTGTGAGTATATCAGTGCTATAGATACACAGACAAAATTTGTGATACTGATGCATCCAAAAGAGTTTAAAAAGGTGAAAAACAATACTGGCTTTTTTACGCATTTAAGCCTTGCTAACTCTGAGGTGTTTATCGGGATTGATTTTAGTGAGAATAGACGCATCAATGAAATTATCCAGACACATAACAGCTACATACTCTTTCCATCAGATGATGCTACAAATATCAGTGAGAACAATCCACACTTGCCTTTACATGTAGAAAAGCCAATGGCTATCTTTATTATTGATTCGACTTGTAAATTACACCCCTGTGGTTGAATCTCCACTTTTTCCCTCTTCTCTCTCTCTTTTTCTACTTGTTTTTTTTCATCTCTTGTGTTTGTCGCAATAAAAGGGTTAGACCCCAATTTGTAATCATCCTCTCAAAACCATACTCAATCTTTGTCTTAAAGGTCTCTGGGATTTCACCATGTTTAGCGACTAAATAAGTCGTGCGACCTCTCCACCATATATAGTGGCATTAATCGCCGATGCAGTTGAGAACTGCAAAAAATGAGAATATAAGTATTTTGTTTGATGTTAAACTCATAGTCCAAATATTAAAATCCCAGCTTCTCATTGTCCAAACATTTGTAAGTTGTAAGATCTAATGATTTCGATTTGGTTACACTATAATATGGTACAATAGTTATAGTGGATCAACCAAATAAAAGTACTTACGACCCAAGAAAATGGTTGAGAGCTGGTCAAGAATCTATGGTACAAAGAGCTGTTGAAGCATTTGAAGATTTAAAATGTACAAAAATATTATAAACAAAGAGGATCAATAAGATGAGTGGAATTATAACAGATATACATGCGATGGAGATATTGGATAGTAGGGGAAATCCTACACTTAGAGTTTATGTTACATTGGATAACGGAGTTGCAGCATCAGCATCTGTTCCTAGTGGTGCAAGTACAGGAGAACATGAAGCAGTTGAGTTACGAGATGGTGATAAAGAGAGATATAGTGGCAAAGGTGTCTTAAATGCTCTCAATAATGTAAAAACAATCATAGCACCAAAAGTAATCGGTATGCATGTTTTAAATCAAAGCAAGATAGATGCCACTATGTGCACACTTGATGGTACGCCAAACAAATCAAAACTTGGTGCAAATGCGATATTGGGTGTCTCTATGGCAGTTGCAAAAGCTGCAGCTATGCACTCTAATATGCCACTGTATCAATATCTTGGTGGAAGCAATGCAAGAAGAATACCGGTCCCATGTATGAATATTTTAAATGGTGGAAAACATGCAGATAATAGTGTGGATATACAAGAGTTTATGATAGTTCCTCATGGTGCCCCTAGTTTTAAAGAGGCTTTAAGATATGCCGCACAAACTTTTCATACACTCAAAGGTATTTTACAAAGCAAAGGTATGGCTACAAGTGTTGGTGATGAAGGTGGATTTGCTCCAAATTTATCAAGCAATGAAGAGGCTGTGGAGCTGATAGTTGAAGCTATTACAAAAGCTGGATTTACACCAGGTGAGGATATATCTTTAGCTATTGACAGTGCGGCAAGTGAGTTTTGTACAGAGGGGACTACGAATGAGTATGATATGGTTTGGTCAGGTGCAGGGAAAAAATCAAGTGATGATTTGATACAAATGGCTAAAGAGTGGGTTGAAAAATATCCAATTATTTTATGGGAAGATCCACTTGCTGAAAATGACTGGGATGGTTTTGCGAAATTTACAAAAGAACTTGGCGATACAATTGAAGTAGTTGGAGATGATTTATTTGTTACAAATACGCTCTTTATAAGTAAAGGTGTTGAAAACAGAAGTGCAAATGCATCACTCATCAAACTCAATCAAATAGGAACAGTCACGGAAACTATTGATGCTATTAGAATGTGTAAAGATGCTGGATGGAGAAGTTTTATCTCTCATAGATCGGGTGAAACTGGAGATACATTTTTAGCAGATTTTGCGGTTGCTATGGATACAGGACACCTGAAATCTGGATCTGCTTGTAGAAGTGAGAGAATTGAAAAATACAATAGATTGCTTGAAATAGAAGAAGAATTAGGTGCTTCAGCTCAATATTTTTGGAAATAAAAAATAGTACTCAGCATAGGTTTATATACTAAAACCAATGCTGATTGTTAAAACTCCTAAGATGAGAAGGACTCCTGCACTTCTTTTGCCTGCACTGTTCTTTGAAAAAATGGAAGCGTACAGTGCTTTGAGTATATTATTGCTTCCTGTTGCGATTAAAATTGCGGTGGAAGCACTTGCTGTTGTCACATCAAATTTCGAAGAGAGGATAGAGAGAACAAAAGGGTCAATATCTGTAAATCCAACAATAAATGATAAGATATTCAGACCCATATTCCCATAACGACTTAGTACAAAGTGTGTTACTACTGCCATAACAATAAATAAAAATGCAAATAAAAAAGCAGTACTCAACTCTAGTGGATTTTTATCTTCACTCTCTCCTGTTGGGTTTACAGTATCTGTCTTTGACTTTTTATAAAATAAGAAAGAAATCAAAAATGCAAGGAATGCTAGAGATAGAAAAGGGAGAAGCAACTTACTGGCTATCTCAAAATTAAAAGCATAGGTAATTCCTAGCAATCTTAAGTACATAAGTGCAGTCGCAATAATGATAGATGATGTAAAGAGATTTGGAGTATTTCCAGAAGAGGCTTTTTTTGCTAAGACTATGGTTGTCGCTGTACTTGAATAAATCCCTCCAAGTATCCCAGTCACAAGATAACCCCTGTCGTTAAATACATACTTCTTAAGCACATAACCAACATAGGAGAAGAGAGAAACAACAACAACTGCAAGCCAAATTTTAAAGTATGAAACAGGAATAAATTCTGCAATCTGTTCGCGTGGCAGGAGAGGGAGTACAACACCACTGAGTAAAAGAAGTTTTGCAAAAGTCTCTATCTCACGCTCATCAAACAGCGTATAAAAGTTTTCCAATTTTTTGTTAAGATTTGAGATAAAAACAACTGCAACGAAGATGATAAGTAGCATCCAGATATTGAACTTCACAACAACAAGACCAAAACTATAGACTAAACTTGAGAGTAAAAAGATAATTACCCCACTCTTAGAGTTTTTAAGTTTATAGAAGTAAAAGAGCGCTAAATGTACTACAATGGCTATATAACCAATAATATACAGAGTCATATCAAGCTTCGCAAATACATAACTAATCAGAGCAATAAAAGCAAAAGTTCGCACACTCCCTATCTCTTTATGCGCATTTTTACTAATACGATGTGCTTTAATCTCTAAGCCAATCAAAAAACCAGCCATAATCACAACAATAAGTTCAACCCAATCAGTATGCAGTAAATTATCTAACAATTAAAACTTCTCATTTATTAAACATTACAGAACCAAGACGAACCATATTTGAACCACACTCGATAGCAAGTTCAAAATCTCCACTCATTCCCATAGAACAGATTGTTGCTCCATCGCACTGTTTATATATTTCATATGTTGTTAAAAAGCTCTGTTTGATAACTTCTGTGTCATCACTATGTGCACCGATACTCATGACACCTTTGAGGTTTATATTTGGACATTCTGCTTTAATCTGTTGGTAAACTTCTAGAGCAACTTCTGGCATAACACCGTGTTTACTCTCCTCTTTTGCAGAGTTGATTTGTAAAAGCGTATCAAGCGTCATATCTTTTGCTGCAAGTTTTTTTTGCAATTCGTATGCCAACTCTAGTGAATCAAGCGATTGAAAAAGAGTAGGGTTGATAGCAAGTAGGTTATTTATCTTGTTCTTTTGTAGATTCCCTATAAAATGCCACTCAAGAGGTAAATCATTTAACTCTTGTGATTTTGCTTTTAAGTCTTGTACTTTGTTTTCGCCAAAGGCTCTTTGCCCAATTTTATAAAGTTTTTCTATATCTGTAGCAGTTGAATACTTACTGACTGCAACTATCTTTACAATATGGTGCGCACTTACATGTAACCTTGCACTTTCTACTCTTCTTATAACATCATCTATATATATTTTATATTCTATTTCGTCCATTGTTTATCCTATAAGTCTATGTATATCATTATAAAGTCCAAGTCCCATCAGTGAGAAAAGTATGACCCATCCTGCCATCGTAAGCTTTAAGAGTATATCTTCGCTCGGAGCACGTTTTGTAATAAGTTCATAAAGATTAAACATAATATGACCGCCGTCAAGTGCAGGAATCGGTAGAAGATTTAAGACTCCAAGGTTTACAGAAATAAGTGCTGCAAAAAAGAAAACACTCATCCAGCCATCTGCAGAAGCATCAGAAGTAAGTTTGACTATACTAATAACTCCGCCAAGTTCATCCGCAGGTACTTCTCCAAAAATAAGTTTTTTCACACCTGTAAAAATCATAGTAGATGCAAAAACAGTCTGCTCTTTTGCATAAGAGAGGGCTTGGATGAAACTTAAATTAAGTTCTTGTGTTACACCAGCACTTCCGATACCGATCATTTTTCTTTGTACTTTATCCCCGTACATATCGCTTGTCTCTGTGATTTTTGGTGTGAGGGTGATGTTTTGCATATACCCCTCTCGTATGATTTGTAAATTTATCACTCCATTTGATGAAGCGATATGTTCAGCCATATCATTCCAAGTTGTTATTTTTATACCGTTGATACTTTGTATCGTATCATTGCTTTTTAGCCCTGCAAGAGCAGCAGGGGACTCTTTTACAATATCACCGATAACAGGAGAAAGTGCCTTTGGACCAGCAATTCCTATAGCCAAATATAAAACAAAAGCGAGTAAAAAGTTTGCAAAAGGACCAGCTAAAAGAATAGCTATCTTTTGCAGAGGTGTTTTTGTGTTGTAACTATCAGCATCATAACTCTTTTTTGTGGGGTCTGCATCATCTTGACCTTTCATTTTGACATAACCACCGAGTGGAATAGCCGAAATACTCCACTGTGTGTTAAATGCCCAAAATGAGAAGAGTTTTTTACCAAAACCTATACTAAAAACTTCTACATAAACACCTACAGCGCGAGCTACAAGATAATGACCTAATTCATGAAAAAAGATAAGTCCCGAAAGAACAAGAAGAGAAACAATCCAACCCATTAAATTTCATCCTTTAAAAGTGCTTTTCTAAACTCCCAAAGATACTCAAACCCTGAGTAGAGTGTGAGAAAAACTGCAAACCATAAAAGTGCATCACCGTAAGGCCAGTGCATCAGTAAAAAACCTATGGCTATCATCTGAAATACTGTTTTGACTTTTCCTGCCCATGAAGCTTTTATATCCACTCCCTCACTCACTGCAACTGTCCTGATTCCTGTGATGAAGAGTTCTCTAATGATGATGATATATATTGCCCAAGCACTTGCAGCACCCATCATCATAAGCCCAAGAAATGCGGCAAGTGTTAGCATTTTGTCTGCGAGAGGGTCTATTATTGCCCCGAGGAGTGTTTTTTGATCCCACTCTCTTGCTATATATCCGTCAAAAAAGTCTGTGACTGATGCAAGTACAAACAGCAGTGAAGCAAAATAGTAGTTCCAAGTTATATCATAACCATTGTCGGTAAAATAGTCAGGATTAAGAATAATCCAAAACATAAGTGGTGCTAAAAGTATGCGAAGTGAGGCAAGAGCGTTTGGCAGGTTTAACAAATAAGGTCCTTTTGTAGCATCTGGAAGTTTTTTGGTATGGAGTCTTTATGCCTTACATGTAAGCATGTAAAAACTCCTCTTAAGAGTTATTGAAAAGATGTTCCACCATCAATAACGATAGTTTGTCCTGTAAGCCATGAAGCACTCTCGTCACATAAGAAAAGACAAGCACCTGTTAAGTCTGTTGCATCACCCATGCGACTCAGTGGAGAGCGTTTGACCACTTCAGCTTTTACCTCTTCATAGTTTGGAAATGCTTTAAGGGCATCTGTATCGATTGGTCCACCGCTTACGGCATTTACACGAATATTTTTCTCACCAAGTTCAGCAGCGGCATATTTTACCATTGTCTCAACTGCCGCTTTGTTTGTACCGTGACCTGCATAGTTTGGCGTGTAAACGATATTTCCTGTTGAACTCATAGAGATGATAGAACCGCCACCAACTTTTTCCATTCTTTTTGCAGCCTCTTGTGCACCAACTACAAATGCTTCAACAGTTGCTGTCCAAATATTTCCAAGACCCTTTGGTTTAAGTCTCATAAAAGGAGCAAAACCACCCACAACAGCACGACCGGAGATAATAGCATTGGAGATAAAATAATCAAGTCTGTCAAAATCTTCATCAAACTCTTTATACACATCTTTGTATGTAGTCGGTTCTAAAATATTGAGTTTATAGGCTCTACATTTTACACCGTATTGTGCTTCAATGTCAGCTATGATTTCATTTGCAGTATCTGCACTTGAAGCATAAGTAAATGCCACATCAGCACCTTTTGCAGCAAAAGCATAGACAATAGCTTTACCGATTCCACGAGTTCCACCACTTACAAAGAGAGTTTTTCCTGTCATTTTATAGTCCTTTTATATTGTAATTTTTCATTACTTCTTCAATTTGTTTCATATTTGCTGCACTTGGAGGTGTAAGAGGAAGCCTGTACTCAAAATCCTCTATAAGCCCAGCTATATACATAGCTGCTTTGATAGGGATAGGGTTTGACTCACAAAACATCACTTTGTTTAAAGGGTAAAGTTTGTCGTTAATTGCTTTTGCACCGGCAAAGTCACCACTTAAAGCAAGTCTTACAAGTTCACTTTTCATATCAGGCATTAAGTTTGAGGTTACAGAAGTGATACCAGCACCGCCATTTGCAAGAATAGGGTAGTCAATAGCATCATCACCAGAGAAGACTTTGAGCTCAGGGCGACGAGAAAGTAGTTCAACTGTTCGCTCTAAACTTCCTGTCGCCTCTTTAACACCATAGATGTTTTTTACATCATCAAAGAGTCTTATCGTAGTATCTGCAGAGATATCTACACCCGTACGCCCAGGAACATTATAAAGCATAAAAGGGAGTTGGCTTACAGACTCGGCTATTGCTTTGTAATGTTGATAGATCCCCTCTTGTGAGGGCTTATTGTAATAGGGACTCACGGAAAAGATAGCATCAACACCGGCGCGTTGTGCATGTTTTGCTATCTCTATAGCTTCGTGTGTAGCGTTACTCCCTGCACCCGCAAGCACTTTTGTAGAAGTTCCTTTACAAACTTCTACAGCTATTTCTAT
>Ga0114934_10002044_pt1 | contig 13056 bp, 14 predicted proteins | sample 4SBtaG_2_FD_99695 | JGI IMG/M metagenome (GOLD analysis project Ga0114934, IMG submission 99695) | Deep subsurface microbial communities from Kolumbo volcano to uncover new lineages of life (NeLLi) - 4SBTROV10_white metaG | ecosystem: Environmental > Aquatic > Marine > Volcanic ... | reverse complement strand
TCTAAAACTTCTTCGCAATTATATAAAATATGAAGCAAAGCGTCAGCAATATTTCTAGCATGAATATAAAAACGGCTACCTGCTTTTGTTTTTTCTTGGTTGCTGTGGATCGTTACCACTTCTTCATTAAGGACTTTCTTTATGACCTTAGGCACAAATTTTTCAGGGTGCTGCCGTTGTCCTATTACATTCATTGTGTTGGTGACAATAATAGGCATATTGTAAGTATTGCTATAAGCTTGGCAAATGCATTCAGCAGCCGCTTTAGAGGCTGAGTACGGATTGCCACAATTAAACCTATCTCCTTCTTTATAATATTTACCTACAGGCGCAGACCCATAAACTTCATCAGTAGAAAAGTATATGAATTTTTCTAAATTAGATAGCTGTCGAGCATATTCTAATATATGGAGAGTAGAGTCTATGTTGTTTTGAATAAAGGGAACAGGGGTAGATATAGAGTTATCTACATGAGAATCAGCGGCAACATGAAAAATATAAGAAATGTCCCCTAGCTCTTTTATAATACCCTCTTGGAATGGTAAGCAAAGATCTGTAGTAAATATTTTTACTCTTTCATCGTTAAACACGTTAATATCCCTTATCCTGTCATGCCCCGAACTTGCATAGCTTAGTTTATCTAAACAGTAAATTTCCCAATCTGTATGTTTTATAAAATGCTCTAAAATATGGTGTCCTACGAACCCATTAGCCCCAGTTAATATTACTTTTTTCATTATTTATGCGTATTTACGGTTTCTATATATTTTTTAAATTCATTAAGAGGGTCATACCACCAGCTACTAGCCTTGCATTTGTCCCTATCTAAATCAAGAGTTAAATCTTCCCATTCTGGGCCTTTAGGATCTGTGACCACTAAATCTTCAGGTAGGTTTGATAAAGATCGAAGTTTTTCTCCGTCTTTTATAAGTTCTCTCCATTGAGATATTCTTTCTTCGAAAGTCCCTTCGGGGGCTTTGCCTTTACAAAAAACACCAGAAAGGCCAACGTGCATAGAGCGAGTTTGATCAGGTTTTAAAACAAAAAGTTTATTAGCGTCCATGATTCTTTCTATGGCTCCATCGTGGTGAGTGTGATCCATCGGGGCTATTCTCGATAAAGGATATCTTAAGCTATAAAAAAGAATAGGATTACAATACAATAAAGAATCAGAAAGAGCGGGCCTCAAATATTTGTTTATAGCGTCTGTCGAAATTACTGATAAAGAGGTGCATTGATAGTCACCTAATAGCAGTTCAGGGTCTCCTTCTTTTTCAGCTTCTACCCTTCTTTTGTGAGCAGCGCCCATAACTCTAGGATATTTTTTCAAAAAATTATCATATATGTATTTATTATACCTTATGTAATCTTGAGTGGGAATCATGTCTTCTTCCCCAACTATAAGAAAATCTCCCGCCCTGCTCTCCTCTGATGCATAGAGATATGTGGACAAGATATTGTGGAATCCAGCTAACGGGCAAGAGCCATGATTTGGTTTTAATACCTGCGATATGGTTGCCTTGGGAAATTTTTCTTTGTAAAATTTTAAAACGTCATCTTGTTCTTTATCATACCCGTCTTCGGTATGAATTTGAATTTGGTAATCCTCAATAGTCGGCTCGCAAAAAATCTGCTCCAAATATAAATAAAGCAAATCGGGCTTATTAAAAGCTACTATAGCTATAGTGTTTTTATTCATAAGAGGTTAATATGGTGTTTATTTTATTAGCAGCCTTCCCATCTCCATACGGAGAAGGGGCATTTATAGTAACGCTCTTAATAACTCTTTCAAAAATTTTTGGCAAGTCGGGCGGCGTAGCGCACATTATAAGGTGGCCAGTAGCTATCCCTTCGGGTCTTTCTGTCGTTTTTCTACAAACTATAACTTTTTTACCCAAAAAAGAACCTTCCTCTTGAACTCCTCCCGAATCACTTATAACGGCAGAACAATTTTTAAGTATTTTTATAAACTCACAATGCTCTAAAGGAGGGGTTAATTTCACATGATTTAACTGTGCCGCTATTTTTGTGATAGTCGGATTGGGGTGAACAGGATATATAAAATTATATCTAGAGTTTTTTTGGGCTATTTTATCTATTTCTGTTAACCAGTCTTCTAATAGAGATAAGTTTTCGTTTCGATGTAAGGTCACTAATACGTCTTTCCCATATTCAGTTTGAGATTTATGGGAAACCAGATTGTCTAATGAGGTGTTTCCCGTAATAAATATTTCCCCTAAAACTTTTTCTTCTTTCAGATTCTTAGCGGATAAAGTGGTGGGGCAAAAATTAACCGTAGCTATTCTTGAAACCATTTGCCTGTAAGCCTCTTCGGGATAGGGGTTTTCCAAATCGAAACTTCTTAAGCCTGATTCTATATAAAAAATATTCTTTTTTAAATTGTAAGCGGTTAACGCTGTAGCCGCGACTGTCGCCGTATCTCCTTGGACAACTATATTATCATACGATTGGAGAAATCTCTCTGCTTTAAGTAAAATTTGATGAAAAATAGAATTTAACCTATTCTCACATTCGTTTTCTACATCAATTGAATGAGTGGGGTTGCCAAAATCAATTATATCTACATGCTGTTTTATGTATAAAGTATGTAGGGAAGGATTGTCTCTTAATAGGGGTTTGATCTTAAGGTATTCGGGCCTCGTGCCGTAAACTATAAGCGTCTTGCTCATATTTTTATTAATTTAAATCCTTTATTATGGTAATGTTTCAGAGAAGTCCCAAAAATACTAGAGTGGTGGTTAACAGAAATAGCATCTTGATCTACTCCATATTTATGAGCTAGCTCTGGATCACTCCCCCATAAAGATTTGTCTTCTTTTGGGTGAGGGGGAACATAAGTGTTCAGATTTAAATATTTTTGAATTGCATATGAGAAATGCATATCTTCCCCACATAAAGGAGAAACAGGGACTGCAACTTCTCTCCAAAAAGCCCCTAACAAATCTCTATGGAAAAACCATGAGTGTCCCACTATATCTACCTGTTTGGTTTCTTCGTTAGGATTCGCCCAACCATGCCTTACATAAGATTTATAATCTAAATCATTAAAAATGACCCCTATTGTCCCGTATAAACCATTGTTTTCGTTTTCTATGCAGTTAATACAATTCTCAAACCACTTCTCTGAAGGAATTGTATCATCATCCAATACACAAATATATTCAGAAGAGGAATTTAAAGCAAAAGCAAATCTGGCCCACACTCCATAATTAGCATTGTTAAGGGCTATGGCTATATCGCTATACTTAGAAAAATCAAATTGAACATCATTTTCTGGATGGTTTTTCCAAAGAAAAATTTCTTTAGCAGGGATTGATTGAGCCTTTATGGCATTATATTGATTTTCTAAGCTAAACGGTCTTCTAAAACCATTTAAGATAACGGATACTTCTTTCATATTTTTAATATTTTGGACCAAAACTTCTCTGCTGCACTCCCGCAGCCTTCGTTGAATTTATCATAGCCCACCTTTTGAAATTCAAGGTGCGCTCCTATTTTATCTGTAGACCCTATAACTTCTTCGACTCCACACAAAATCGCTTCCCCTATCATTCGACAAAACGGCTCATTTACTATTGGCGCATGAAATACCGCTTTAGCTTGTTGAAACACAGAAGCTATTTCCTCATAAGGCTTAACTCCCTTAAAGTCTATATTAGCTTGGTTTTCGAAATAAGTCGCAGGATTTGTATCTCCCCACCCAAAAACTGAAATCTGTCTATCGGGATTATTCTTGGAGTAATTTATAAGATTGTTAACACCCTTTAGAGGATGAAGGTAACCACAATACACGACATCATAAACTTTTTGAGTTTCAATTTTTCTAAACAGATTAACATCTATGGGGTCATAGACTATTTCTACGTTTTTAAAAAAATCTCCATATAAATCTTTAAAAAAAGAATAATGGAAGTCGCTTAAAAAAAATGTTTTAACACAATTGCCAAAAAGGTCTTCGCGTGTTTGAGGATTTAAATATGAACACGAATCATGCTCTAATCTTACAGAATTGGGAAATTTAGTTATATAGTTGATTTTTTCTGGAGAAATTTTACTTATCATCTCCAAGTTGGAATTGATAACTAAATCATAAGAGCTTAAAAAATCTGTTATAGAAGAAGAATGGTTATGCTCTGTTATATCATGCCCAAGTTGGCGACCCTTTTTTAATATTATGTCGTTACTAACTTGTGCGCCTCCCGCTCTTTGGGTAAGGCTAAAATCAGATATAAATAAGATTCTCATGCGACTGCATGATTATATCATTTTATTTAATTTCGTCAAGTAAGGGCAAAAATGTTTTATCGGCTTCTTTATCAGTAATATGAGCTAAAAGTAAATCCGTTCGGGCGACAATTAAATCAAGTTCATTAAATCCCCAAAAGTCTTCTTTTTTTTCTTGAGAATAAGAGAACTCTTTTCCTTTTAAAATGTCTTCATCATCTTCTCTATAGGTGTTATTCACTCTCTTGTCTCCCGCTAACGTTAAAAAAAGATTAACTCTGGCCATCGCCCAATGACCCATAGAGACTCCAGGGCTAAAAACAAATGAAGTTACTGTTTCCCCTCTTTTATATACCCTAACTAATTGGTTTAGGGTTATTTTTTGAGAATATTTTTCATTATGTTCTTCCGCTTTATGCCGAAGAATATTTAAGATTTTATCTGAAAAACTGTTTCCCATCTTTATTTTTTACACTTAACCCTCGCAAGACGAACAGGAAAGAATAGATCTGGCTAATTCTTGGCTGGGATTAGCGCTTCGCTGGTAATAAAATGTTTTTATTCCTTGCTCCCACCCAAATATAAGAAGTTCGCTTACTTGTTTTGGAGGGCATTTAGGAGAAATCATTAAATTTAAGCTTTGGCTCTGATCTATAAATTTTTGTCTTTGAGCCGCCTGTATAACAATGTTTTTTTGCGATATTTCCCCAAAGGTCTTAAATACGGCCTTTTCTTCATCTGAAAGAAAATCTAAATGCTGTACAGAGCCGCCTTTAACCAAAATAGATTTCCAAGTCTTTTGTGTATTTTTCCCTTTTTCTTCAAGAAGCTTTTCAAGATAAGGGTTTTTATAAGTGAACTTTCCTTTAGCCAAATCTTTTGTAAAGTAATTACTGTTTAAAGGCTCAATAGAAGGGGAGACTTGCCCTAGTATAAAGGAACTTGAAGTGGTAGGCGCAATTGCCATTGTGGTCATATTACGCCTACCATATCCTTTGAGGTACTCAGGCTCCCCAAGCAGAACAGAGAGGTCTTGGGTTGCTTTGTCGCATCTCTCTTTAATCAATTGATGTATCTCTTGATTTAAAAATTGAGATTGCAATCCCTCAAAGGGAATCATTTGCTGCTGAAGGTATGAATGCCACCCCAAGACCCCTAACCCAACAGCCCTTTGTCTTTTGGCAAATTCATGAGAAGATTTCATGAAAGGAAGGTCTTTGGTCTTTTCGATGTATTCTTCCATAACAGCATCAAGGAAAAATATTAATGTTTCGATAGCATCAGTTTCTTTTATCTCGTCCCACTGAACTAAATTTAAAGAAGCTAAGCAACAAACAAAAGATTCCTCTTCAGATGAATGAAGGGCTATTTCGCTACATAAATTTGAAGCATGTATCTTAAGTCTTTTATCTTTATATGCTTTGGGGGCATCCGCGTTTACGGTGTCCGTAAAAAATATGTAAGGGTAACCCGTTTCAAATCTTTTCTTTATTATGGAGGCCCACACTAACCGTTTTTTCCTATCCCCTTGTATTAACTCCCTCATCCATTGATCGTCTATACAAACAGCAAAAGATAAATCTTGTATAGGGTGTCCCTCGCTTTTAATTCGTAGAAATTCTTTTATGTCAGGATGATCTACAGGCAAGTAAGAGGCGAACGATCCTCTTCTTACGTTGCTTTGCGAGACGACAGAAGAAACTTTATCAAAAAGCTCCATGAAATGGACTGCACCACTAGAAGTCCCTCCTGAAGATATTTCACCACCCCTTTCTCTCAGAGAACCAAAATAAGCAGATGTACCTGCCCCATGTTTAGTTTGTATCCCAACTTCAGCTTGTTTCTCTAAAATTGAATCCATCCTATCTTCTATGTAAGCCCCGTTACAAGAAATAGGTAAGCCTCTTTTTCTCCCAAAATTCGCCCACACTGGACTCGACAAAGAATAAAAGCCTCTCGCGGCGTAATCTTCAAATTTTTTTGCAAATCCTTTTACTTTAAGATATTTTTCAGCAGCTTTGGCTATATCACCAACTCGTCCCTCAGGAGACTCACCTTCTTCTAAATAACCTCTTTTAAGAAAAGCTTTGGAATCCTTATTAAGCCAATAATATTTCTTCATTAAAATAGGTCGTCTGCATCAAATGTTTGAGAGTTCTTCGAATACTCGACAGGTCGAGAGTGGAAGAAGTCGGTAGCATTATTACCCATCAACTCTTCTTCGAACCACATTGTATCTTCCAAGACGGAAGTGTCAACATCAAATGCTGGCGCAAAACCTATTTTTTCTAAAGAATCATTGATTCTATTTTTTATAAATTCTTTGAGGATAGAAGCATCAAGACCCTTTTCCTTAAAACCATTAATCATCCAATCAACAATTTTACTTTCAGCCACAAAAGCTTCTTTAGCTTCCGCCCTAATTCTTTCCTCTAATTCGCTATCAAAAAGCTCAGGATGTTCGCTTCTTATTGTGTTTATAATTTTAATTCCAGCTAACGCATGAATATTTTCTTCATTCCTAGTATATTTGACTTGCTGTCCTGTATCCTTAAGGACATTCCGATATCTGTTAAACCAGTTAATAATGTAAAATTGCGAAAAAAGAGAAACATTTTCCACAAAAAGAGTAAAAAGAATTATGGAATAAACATATTGTTTTTTAGAATCCTTATAAAACTTGTGATTGTATTTTCTAAGGTAGTTAACCCGACCTTCAATAAAGTCCAGCTTAAGGTTTTCTTCAAAAACATCCTCTAATCCTAACACTTTTAAGAGCCTCTCATAAGCGTTATTATGAATTACTTCGACGTTTGCCATAACGTACCCCAAATCTGTCAAACTAGGGTGAGGAAGGTTGTCTCCCAGCTTCGCCCAAAACTTTTTAACAGCTACCTCAATTTGACCGATAGCCGACAAAGTTCTTATTATCATGTCTTTTTCCCTCTCATTAAGAGTCACGTTAAAATCTTGAATATCGCTTGTGAAACTAAATTCTTTATCGGTCCAAAACCCATTGTGCATCGCTTCGATAAATTCTTGTGTCCACGGGTAATAGTCGGGCTTCCTTGAGATCTGTTCTTCGAAAATCATAGCTAAAGAGTTTTACACTTACGGAGGCAACTCGTCAACCAATAAGTCAAAATTAAAAAAAAAATAAATATTGACAAACCCCATTGAAGTAATATAATACCGTTAGACGGGACAAGGACGTTATTGTATCTATTACGTTATAGATATGCAATACGTTTATCTTAACGTTAAACGTTATATTTAAATATATTATATAAATAATATATGGAAAAAGAGAACTCAAGGAATATGATAGCGCCTATGCAGACGGATTTGACGCTGATCAATAATATTAAAAAAAGCAATGACGAGGAAAGTCTTTTGGAGCTTATTAACAGGCATTCGGGTATTTATCACACGATGGTAAATTATTTTCTATCGGGAAACCAAAACGTAGGCGATAAAAGCGCTTTAGCGGAAGAAAAAAGTTTAAATATTTACTCTTCCGCATTGAGTTATGATCCGAATAGAAACACTAAATTTTCAACTCACCTTGCAAACCAAACAAAATGGAAATGTTTGAATATTATAAATAAAAAGAAAAGAAACAAAGAGATCTACCTCGATGACAAGGAAGTTTATATCGAGCCTTCGTGCGAATCTTTTATAGCACAGATAAAGAAAAAAGAAGTATTTTCTTTGTTTGAAGAGTGCCTGAGAGAAGAAACAGATTCAAGGGTTAAAAAAATAGTTGACTTAAGATATAATACGGATAATAATAAAGTTCGAGCTTGGAGAGTCATTGCTTCAGAAATAGGAATGAGCATTCAAGGTTGTATAAACATTCACAATAAATTCATTCAAAAAGTAAAAACAAAAACGCAAAATGTATAACTCAATAACGGCAGCAGCCTATTTAGTAAAAGATCCAGAAGTAAAAACTATTTCTTCTGGTAAAAAAGTAGCCACCCTAAGAGTTGGCATTTCTCCAGCCAATGCAAAAACAAAATGCTTTGTTGATGTAGAGTATTGGGACAAAACCGCCGAACTGGCTGAGAAATATTTAACGAAGGGAAGAGAATTTGTTGTTCAAGGCGAGTTATGCATGTCTTCTTGGGAAAAGGACGGCAAAAATTTCAGTAAATATTTTATAAGAGGAAAAGATATGCAGTTTCTGGCTTCTAAGAAATCTGAGTCCAAGTCAGCAGATGGCGCGGAGGGAGATTCTGATTCAAGCACTGATGATATTCCTTTTTAATGGACCTTTTACTAGAAGTTCCTATCAATAGGGTAAGCTTTGGAAACGTCGCTTTCAACATAGTCCGCGAACTCCACAAAAGGGAATATCCAATACGGATATTCCCCATTGGGGAACCAGATTTTTCGGCTTTTCATATCGACGATGACTTAAAAAAATACATCGAAGACGCTGTTAACAACAGGTTCGAATTCTTAAAAAAAGATATTCCTTGTTTAAAATTATGGCATTTGAATGGAAGCGAAAATAGGAAAAATAAAGACCAGTACCTGTTTACTTTTTACGAATGTAATCAGCCTACCTCTATTGAATCTTCTATAGCCTCCGTCCAAGATCACGTTTTTTTTAGCTCTAATGACGCAAGAGATCACTTTAAAAGAGTTGGAGTAACTAATTCTAGTTTTATTCCCTTGGGTCTGGACGAAGAGTTTAAACCTACTGGTAAGAATTATCTTGAAGGCACTACCCATTTTGGGTTAATGGGGAAATTTGAAAACAGAAAGCATACGCAAAAAATAATTAAGACATGGGCTAAGAAATACGGGAATAATAATAAATATTTATTAACCTGCTGTATAAATAATCCATTTTTTAAACCTGAAGACCTTCAAGGAATGATTCAACAAACTTTGGAAGGCAAGCATTATAACAATATTAACTTTCTTCCAGTTTTAGCTAAAAATTCTGAGGTGAATGAGTTTTTAAATTCTATAGACATTGACTTAACAGGGTTGTCGGGCGGAGAAGGATGGAATCTCCCCGCTTTTAATGCAACTTGCTTGGGTAAATGGAGCGTGGTTTTAAATTGCACTTCTCATAAAGATTGGGCGACCAATGAAAACTCTATTTTGATAAATCCTTCGGGAGAGATGCCAAGCGCCGATGGTGTCTTTTTCCAAAAAGGCAACCCCTTTAACCAAGGAACTTTCTACACTTGGACGGAAGAAGAAGCTATTTGGGCAATGGAAGAGGCTGAACAAAAGGCGGGACAAATTAACACAGAGGGTGTCAAATTAGGAGACAAAATGACATACTCAAATACTGTTGATTCTATTTTATCCCTTATTTTTAAGGATAATTAGGTTGGTACGGAAAATGTTAATAGTATAAGGTATTATGAATACATTATTTAATATATTAAAAGAAATAAAAACATATCCTAGCCCTAGCGATTTTGACATTAAAGATTTAAGTCCCTTCGGAACAAGATATGTTAGCGCTAACGATGATAAGGACGCTTATGAAATTGAATTTTCATTTGCAGGATATTCGAAGAATCAAATTAAAATAAAGGCTACAGATGAGCTTTTAACAATTGAAGCTAAGAATAAAAAAGACTCACAGAAAGAAGTTGTAAGTTTGGGCAATCTGGTTTCTTTAGATCATATTGTTGCCGAGTATGCCCATGGTCTTCTTAAGTTAACACTTCCCAAAAAAGGTGTAAACAAAGGAAGAGAAATTCAAATTACGTGATGCTTCGGAGTCGGCGGTCTAGGTAACCGCTACCACTACTGCTTAGTGTAGTGAAGCTCCCCTGACAGAAGCAACATACTGAAAGAGGGGGTAGAAATACCCTCTCTTTCTTTTATAATGAATTATGCCTATTTATGTTTATAAGCACCCTGAAAAAGAAGAGTACATCGAAGTCCTTCAAGGCATGAATGACGAACATGCATACGAACAAGACGGTTTAGCGTGGGAGCGGGTTTTTCTCGCTCCCAATGCTTCTATCGATAGTGATGTAGACCCCTTTAGCGGAAGACAGTTTGTGGAGACCACAGCGGCCAAAAAAGGGACAATGGGAGACATGATGGATTACTCCAAAGAGCTTAGTATGAAGCGGGCTGAAAAAAACGGAGGAGTTGACCCCGTGAAAGAAAAATACTACAAGAAATATTCTGATGCTAGAAACGGCACAAAACATCCTCAACAAATTAAGGATAAAGGTTACGAAAGTAAAAACGTTAAAATAGAATATGATTAAGTTCCGCTTATAAATAAGCCCCCTTTTTCATTTACAGGGAAAGAAAAAGTAGAATCAAAAGTCATGTCGTCATTAATCGGCATTCCATAAGAATAAGATTCAAGTTTAGCCCCTTCGACCCGATAAATAACTTTATCAGATCCCGTACTCTGTAAAACAACATCAAAAGCATAAGTACTTTCGTTTGGAAGCACTCCGCTTATCTCTCCTTCTTCGAATCCTGAAACTAAAGAACTTGCTGTAAAGCTTCCTTGAGCTGGTAATTGAAGCTTTCTGTTATACGCATAATCACTACCTAACCCGTAAGAAGATATTCTGGGCAAACTTATATTTAAATTTACAGATTGTAAGTAATGAATTCCTGATAAAACTTGGCCTCCTACCTGTAAATTCTGCATGGTTACTTCGCTGTCTCCCCCGATAGGGTAAACTAATTGAGGTGTTTTTGAACCATGAGAAAAATTAAAATTACATCGCCCAACGTTTTTGTTATTCCCACTCTCTAAGTTTATAGCCACAGAATCCATAGAATTGCCCGTTGCATCTTGGAATTCCATATTAGAACAAATATAAGAAGTGGAAACTAAAGGCATCCCTCCTATTGCATAACTCAATGAGTAGTTGGTTAAATAAGCGTTTCCAAAGGCTAAAACTTCATAACCATTTAAATTTAAATTAGATGAAAAACTTAAATCACTTAATGCGTCTTCTCCTTGAATGGGGTCATTGAAAACATAAAAATTTGTAGAAGCATTGCTTACCCCACTTAGAGCTGGCCTTAACCCATTAGTACTTCCTAAACTAAAAAAATTATACCTTTCGTTATTTAAGTCAGTATTAGGTAAGTAGCTTATATCTAAATTAACGTCTGGCTGGTATAAAATATCATCAACAGCCAAAGATGCATTACCTATTTGTTTTGATTGTTGGTGAGGAAGGCTCGCCGAAAAACCTGCACCTTGGACTAAATTAAATAAATTTAAATTCTCATTACCCGTGTGAAAAGCTTCCTTATTCGAAAGGAAAGCCGCCCCAACAAAACTACTGTTACTTTTTAAAATATTCCTAGCCATTTTATGTTCCTGTCGGTATTACTCCTAACGGATCTTCCACCAGTTTTATTTTAAGAGTATTAGAGTTGTAATAATTCCATGTATGCGTCCATTGCGGGGAATAGTAAACTTTAGGCCGATTATAAACAGAAGGAAGTTCTTGCTCGAACCTTCGATAGCCTCCCTTGTTTTCCAAAAAATGAAGCATAGCCTTTAATTGTTTGTCGCTTATATTGCTATAAGTGTAATCCATCCCAAAAGTTGCGATGTTAGTTTCTCCCTGCGGCAATATCCTTTGTTTAAAAGAATTTGAATAGTCAGGGGCATCCACTTTTATTTCTACATCATTTTGAGTGCCTATATCTGCTTCAAAAAATAACTTTTGAGACCAAAAAGAAGAATCTCCTGTAGGGCTATTAACACTAGAAGACGAATGGTCTCCCGTGCAGTAATAAAAATTATTTAATTTGTTGCCGTTGACCCCCGTATAAACTACATCATATTTTTCATAAGATGTAGAGTAAGCATAATCACTAAAAGGTAAATTGGTGAAAGTCCCTCCTGACCAATTTAATAAAGTAGGAGCATGATCAACATTTATACTTGTGGCTACTTCAAAATGCTGATTGTTTATAAAGTTAATTGCGTAATTATCACAGAACCCTGAAACAGTTTTGTAAATACCTGAATTGTCAGGAGTAAATTCTAAAGGCTGATATCCTGATTTGCTTTCGAAGAAATTCGCTAATTTTTGAGCATTGGTTTCATTAACGTCATACCTTATGCGAAAATCTGCACTCAAGCTATTAACGGACAGAGGAATTAAATTATAGTAATAATCGTCAGTATTATAACTGTGATTAGTAGCATTAAAATTAACCTGTGACCCATATACAGGAGTAAGGGAAAGCCCCGAAAGATCATTAGGGGCATCTACCCCCGAAATATTCCTCGTTCTATTGTAAAATAATGACTCACCCATCGTGTCCCATATAATTTAAAGTTAACCTTAATGCTCCATCGGCTGAAGAATTTAATTTTTCGCCCACCAGACAAGCGTTAGGAATACTTAATGATTGCAAAGAAGTCCCATCTCTTCCTGCGATGGAAAAGCTGACGGTTTTATTGCTTTTCCCCGTTCCTAAAAAAGCGTAACCACTTTCTAAAAAAGCGTCATCAACCTCTAGTTGAACACTCGCGGAATATTCAATAGGAAGGATCATCGAAACGTCAGAGGGGAATTCAGATCCAATTGTGTAATAAGGTTTGCGTTTTACCGTCAAAGAATAATCAAAACCAACTACTCTATTAGTCGTTGTATTGTCACAAGTGGCCGTTATAGATCCTTGACTCGGAATATAGATAGTTGGCGGGCTTGCTGAGCCAGAAGCATTATAACCACTACGCATTTCATCATAAACCACTACACTTGTGTTCACCTGAGGTATTGAATTTACAGCACAGTTAACGGAATAACTTGTTAAGTAACCACTTGTAAACCCATA
>Ga0114934_10002042_pt1 | contig 13068 bp, 25 predicted proteins | sample 4SBtaG_2_FD_99695 | JGI IMG/M metagenome (GOLD analysis project Ga0114934, IMG submission 99695) | Deep subsurface microbial communities from Kolumbo volcano to uncover new lineages of life (NeLLi) - 4SBTROV10_white metaG | ecosystem: Environmental > Aquatic > Marine > Volcanic ... | reverse complement strand
TGCTGGCATTTCCTCATGAAGCAGTATTTTAGAAACATTTATCAAAGAAGTTGCAAATTCAATGGCATCTAAGTTTTCAGTATCTATGCGGTCACGAACACTTCTATAGATATCGTAAGCATTGTTTTTAGGAGCGTCTTGCGGCATTCATTTTCTCCAAAGTTACAGCGGCTCTAAGTTGAGCAATATCCTCAGTAGAGTCAATCTTTTCATCCTGTAGCTTTTCTTTTTGTTTTACTTTTAATAAATCTAAAGCCATCTGATTTTCATCTGATTTTTCTTTTCGTCTTATCTCTGCTGCTTGAAGATCTAATTCTTTTTTACGCAATTCAACAAGACTGTCTTCACCCATACCTTCCATCATTTCTTGTTCTTCAACAACCATATTGTTTGTTATGACACCAATTCTTTCAGCGATCTTACTTTCAATTTGCATTTGAAGTTGTTGCTGTTGTTCTGGTGGAAGCTGCATAGCTTGTTGTAATTGTGGTGCCATTTCTTGCATCACTTCTTCTCTCGCTTGGAAAGATACGTGTTCAGAAATATGTGCTTGTAATAAACTCATTGCACCTAAATTACTTTTCACCAACATACTAGACATGAAAGCACGATGTGCATCGATGTGTGCTTTATGTGATTGTCCTGGAAAAGCTTTTAGTGGCTTGCCTAATAACGCAATAGAATTTTCTAATGCTGGATCTGTCGGCTGTGGTTGAGGCGGTGGGGGAAGCAACGCCTCAATATTGTCCACGCCCAATGCAAGATACATACGGCGGTATGCTTCTTGCATGTTATGTTGTTCTGGATTACTTTGTGCAAGTTGCAATTGCAATTGAGCCATTGCAACTCGTTGTGACATCGAGAACATGTTCGGATCTGAAACGGGAACAACATCAATTCTATCATCAAAATCTGTTTGCTTAACTGTTTGGTTGCCACCCACGACCTGATACGGGTACTCGGGTGGCAGTGAAGTAGAAAATAATTGTGCTAATAATTTAAATTCTATTTTTTGTGCATAGTGCAATCTTTTATGAATAGCACTCATGACTTTTGCCCCCTGCTCCATTAAAGCAAGCGTTGTACCAACCGGTGCGTTTGTATTTGTTTCTGCAATTTTCATATCAGCGACGGCTGCAAATCTTTTGCCGGCGTCTACACAAAAACTTAATAGTTGAAATAATGTTTGATCGGGTCCCTTGTAAGGTAAAGGTAATAATCCTTGACGCAAATCTCCGCTTGGTGCATCAACATCTCTGAACTCTCCTGGTTGTAAAGGATTGTCATCATCTCTAATTCTAAGACCTCTTGCTTTAAAACCTGCAGGCAAGTTCGATAATGTTCCCGCGTCGATGAGTTGACGAAGCGTGGAGGTAGCCGTTCTTGATAGACCTCCAAGCATATGGATAAGACCAAAACCATAAAAGCCAAGACCAGGAAGAAACTTGTAGTGTACAAAATATTGTATTTTCTTTTTAAGTGGGTCATCTTCCTTGTAGTTTCTGTAGATAGAAAGAATTTCATTCGAACCTTCATCTATCGTTACAATGTATGGAAGCTCTATACCTGTTTCTTCTCCTGTATTCCCGTCTTTATCTTCGAAACCTTTTATGTTTAAATTGCAATGTATTTCATAAAGCGTGTATGTGTTGTTTGAGTAGTCTGTTTTCTCTACACCCTCTAAACTATTATACTTTCCTTGAATTTTAGACTCTTCGTTGCTTTCCTCTACTTCAATATCTCTATAAAATCCGTTAACTTGTAGTTTAAGTAGCTCATTTCGTGTCATTTTCACAATTTGACCTACACGTTCTGCCGTATCGAGATCCGTGGCTAGGTAATTTACAACCAAATCCTCTGCTGGCACGAATTTTGACACGCATTGTGCCTTAGTTCCGTCATAATACACTTTTTTGAACGCTGATCCTGCTAGTGGTAGGTGAAAAAGCAGCTGATCCATGTCTGGTGTGTAGTCTTCCATAACTGTTGTAATTTGATAATTCATAAAATCCTGCACTCTGTCTGCTTGAGCTACAACTTCTGGCGTTTCCATGCCTAAAATTGTTGTTTTTACCGGACCTTGCGGTGGTAACATCTCTTTGAAAGCCTGTGCTTGAAATTGTGTGACTGATTCTGCTAATAATGGGTGTGTTACACCGCTCGCGCCTTGAAATGGCTGGCTTCTTTCATCATATTTAAACCCTAAAAGATCTAAACCCTTGGTATATGAGTCTTCCCAATCGGACCGTGAATCGCGATCCGCCTTAAATTCACCGACTAAATCGCTTGCTATACCATTTAACTCGTCATCTGATAAAACTTCCGCTAAATTTTGATAAAAGTCACCGGTTATTGGTGCACGGTTCGGGTCAAAATCTACAGTTGCCCCACCATCATCCTCTTGTATAACATCAATATCATCTGCGTTAGCTTCTCTTCTCGCATCTTCGATCAATATCTCTGCTTCGGGGTTCGGTTCTTGTATTGGTTTAAAATCTGGAATCGGTTGAATTTTTTTATCTACAGCCATTATGAAATCCTAGTTGTTTTTCTTTTGCCTTTTTTCATTCTTTTAAAACCACGAGGCGTGATCAGTCCACCTTTTTTACCTTTGCTTGGTGAAATTAGTTTTGGACTAATTATAAATAATTCTGATTCTATTTCTTGAATTTTATCGTCATCTTCTGCTTCGATAGCGTCTTGATATAAATCAAAAAGCTGTGCTATTCTTGACGGTGACTTGCTCTCTGCCATATGGCCTCCTAATAATAACTTCGTTCTACCCCTATTGCTAAAGGCTCTGGTTCGTAATCTTCTGGATGAACCACAAAATTACCTTGACGGAATCTTAACATAGCTTGTGTCATACTGTCTACTAAATCGTCATGATCTCCAAACGGAAATGCAGCACACTCTTCCACCATGTCTTCTGCCCATCGTTCATCAGGTCTCCAAACCATTCCTGCTTCAAACAATGGTGCAACAGAATTCACACGTACGTACTTATCATTTCCTTTGCTCGGTGTAAAGTTAACAACTGGTATTCCTAATCTTCTAAGTTCATCCGTAAGAGGCATACCTGAAGCTTTAGCTTCAATTAAAACAGTTTCAGGTTCCCAGTATTTATATTCTTCCATCGCAACTTTTTTTAATTCAGGAAAATCCCATCTACCTTTTTTACAATCCATCAACATAGCATGAGGCTTGTAAGAATTTTTTGGATAAAATATACCCCAGGTCGATATTGCAGAATAGTCGGCGGTCTCTTTTTTGCTGTAGGCCGTATCGTAACTTTGTATCAGGTGTACCAAATCGGGCGGGTCCTCTTTTTCCCATAGCTGCCACCACTCTCTCTTGATGATAGATCCTTCTTCGGATACAGGATTCTGTTGCCATTGTGCTTGCCACTTCTGTTCTGTCAAAGAAGCTTTGACTGCTTCGAGTTCCTCCAACTTCCAATACTGTGGCCATATCGGTGTGTTGCTTGGTAAGATCGCTGGAAACTCAATGACTTCCCATGTATCGGCTTTTGGCTCTGTTTGTGCTTTCATCAATTGTCCCGTTAAATCTTTCGTGGACCAACGAGTCATGACAATGAGAATTCTACCTCCAGGTTGTAAACGTTGGCGAGGACCAGAAGTATACCACTCATAAGCACTATCCATAGCAGTCTCACTGAGGGCATCCTGCTCTGAATGAGGATCATCAATAATGAGAAGATCAGCACCCCTACCAGTAATAGCACCGCCGACACCAGCCGCAAAATATTCGCCACCATAATTTGTCTCCCATCTTCCTGCAGCTTTACTATCTGCACTTAATACAACATTGTCAAAAACATTTTTATATTCACCAGTTCCCATCAGGTTTCTGACCTTACGACCGAATCTGTATGCGAGTTCTGCGGTGTGTGTTGTTTGAATAATTTTTAATTTAGGGTTGAGTCCCATCATGTATGCAGGAAACAAAAATGATGCAAACTCTGACTTTGTATGTCTTGGTGGCATATTTATAATTAATCTTTTTATTTTTCCGTCTGCCAGGTCTTGTAGTTTGTTTGCAGTTTTTTCATGATGTGGTCCTTTAACGAAGTCTGGCCACATGACTCTGGCAAAGTTTAAAAAATTATTTTGTGCTGCTTTTTGTAAAATTAATTCCTGTTCACGGAGCAGCAGCTTTAGTTCTTCAGCTGATGGTTTATTCATATGGTAACTTTATCATACTCTTTGTATTTGTAAAACTGACTGTAGCACGTGCTACAGCAGACGCGGGGGCCGAAAAATAGGGGTGGGGGGTAGCTTGGATAACGTTTTGACTTTTGGAATAGGTTAGGGACTCAAAAGCAGTATGGCATATGTTTCACGTGAAAGGTAACGGGTAGTAACGGTTGACAAATAGCAGAAGAGGTTGGCTAAAAGTTATCCACAAAAAAATAAAATAAATTAAATTATTATCTTGTATTATCTTTTATAATGTTTATATTAGAATTATATCAAGCTTGGTTGAGCAACAGACCGACAACCTCCAAACCGGAACATACTACGGAAAGGAAAGAGAGAGTCTACCAAGATGATATACAATCCAACAAAGGAAATATTATGACTTTAGATGTAGATATCCGAGATATCAAAAATCGTGATACTGTTTGTTTCAATAAGGAAGAAACAACAGACTCAGTTGGAAGACGGCTAGTCGGTCTTCCTTACTCTGATGTAACTAATTATTTAATAATTGGTTGTGCAGGATCAATCGGTATACCGAATATTGATGAAAGGAACTATCGCCATGTATTTGCAAGGCATCAGTTTCTTCAAAAGGATATGGTCACTCTTGAACAGGTGAAAGCACATATCGGGTTAAAGGTTAACGGTTCTTTTGAACAATTGACCTCGTGGCGAAATCGTATCGCTCGCTCAAAATGGTGTGACATTGTTTATGAGATTGACAAAATCAAATAAAGAGTAGGGGGCATCGCCCCCTATAAACCATAATATTTCCAGAAAAGGAGTTCTAATGGATGAAACAAATCCAGAAGATAAAGTTGTTAAGGTTGAGGAAATCCTGCAGAAGCTTGCCGTCTATCTAGCTAATGAGCTAGACAAGAGAAGCAATCTTCTTCAAAGGATTGAAGACCTTGAAAACGAGGTATCTGATTTATCTCGCCACGAATTATCTCGTGATGATGTCATTGACATTGTTGGCGAGTGTCAAATCCTTGAGGATGATGTTCGTGATTGGATTTCGGATGCCATCAACAACACTACCGCAACACTTGAAGCACCATGACAGCTGGGGGCATTGCCCCCAGAACTTTTGAAAGGAGGTGATTAGAATGAAAGTTGATAAGCATACAACGCTAGTTGGATATGCGGAAGCAATCAATAAAACTGTTGAGGATTTATCAAAGCTGGTAAAGAAACAACAAACACAAATAATTGAACTGGAACGAATGGTTGGTCATCTTAAAGGTGAACAATATTTGCAAGATTATAGAGTAGCTAAACTAGAAGAAAACCCAACGTTATTAGATAAATAGTTTTCAATGTTGGGTTGAAAAAAGGGGGCGGTTATCGCCCCCAACTAATTCAACCAGGAGTAAACATGAGTAAAATAAGAAAAGATATAGTCGATCTATATGAAAGACTAAAGAAGATTGATACTTCTCCACTAAATAAAAATGAAACAGCACAACTTATAATTGAAGCTGCTAAAAAAGCTATTGAGATGGAAAGTGTAGATTTAAAACCAGATGAAAAGGTTGTCGTTAATATTGACACTGAACATCCAGAAGGTGTTAAGATACACGCAAGAAAAGTTAAAAAACAAAATCAAAATCAAAATGTTTCAAAGTTTGGAAAAGAGACAATTAGAGAAGTCATAGAAAAAAATAAATAATATTATTTTTTTATTTGTGTATGTTTAGTGTAGAAAAAACATTGTGAATGTTTAGCGCGCCCGCGATGCGGGCGCTGCTCTCTTTTCTTGCCGGTCACTTTCCAAAGTGTTCCAGCATTCCTTGATAAATATCATTGGCGTATCGATGCTCAACGTATCGAAGACGGGCAGCTTTGGCCCTTATATCTTTGTTGAAATCGTCAACGTTATCATTCCACCAATCCGCGGCAGCGTCAGTAAGTAATTGAAATTTCACCAAAGTGCCTTCGTTAATTATTGCAACGTGATTTTTTAACATGCTTCTAGTATATCTTTAGTATATACCCCGCCCGCTTCATCAAAAAAACCAATTGAAGAACCATATACATGCATTAATACAACCTGCTTCCAGCCCTTGCCCTGCTTAGGTGATTCCAAAAGCTTGGCCTTAACTGGCGCGCCTAAACCATTATTAATAATATAAGTATTACCTTTTTTTAACTTTTCTTTATCAATCATTTTTTTACTCTCTTTCCACTTGATTAATATATAAAAGAATATAAAAGATAATAAAACATAAGTCAACAGGAAAGTGAAAAAAAATATGTTAACAGTAAAAAAAGCTAATAAAATAACCGGGGGCGGGATAAGTAACCGCAATAAAAAAATGCCTGGTTATACTTACGGATTGAGCGCTAAAAAATGCGTGACCGGGGGAAAGCTTCAAGCCGTCCCTGGTTCTGTATGTTTCAATTGTTACGCGCTCAAAGCCAATTACTTTTATCCATCCGTAAAGAAGGGCCACGCGTTACGGCTTAGATCTTTAAACAACAAAGGCTGGGTTAATGCAATGATATTTTTAATTAACAGATATGAAAAACATTATTTTAGATGGCATGATAGCGGGGACATACAAAGCGTTAACCATTTAAAAAAGATCTGTGATGTTGCAAGCGGTACACCCCGCGTCTCTCATTGGTTACCAACAAGAGAAGCTAAGATCTTAAAAGAGTTTAAAGAAGCGGGCGGGGTAATACCTTCGAACCTGGTTATTAGATTGAGCGCAACAATGATAAACGGCGCGCCTTCAAAGACTCACGCGCATTCCTCAACGGTTCATACTATAGGCATTGCTCCAATTGGTGAAGCTTGCAACGCATCGCACCAGGGCGGGCGCTGCTTAGATTGCCGGGCCTGCTGGAATCCTTCAATAAAAAATATATCATATGAAAAACATTAAAATGTTATATGAATACTGCATAATAATTATATTAATCTACTGGATCATTATCAAACCCATCACTTGGATCATCAACAAACTTCGCGAGCGCGAATAGAATATAAAAAAAAATAAACAAAGAATAATTGAGTATGTTTAGCGTAGCTGTGGGCGTTTTGTGTACGTTTAGCGAGGCGTGGTCAACGTTTCGTGTACCCTGCCCCAATCAAATGGTTTATCAACAGAGAGTAGAGGGGTAATTTTGTGTACGTTTAGCGACAATTCCCTGCTCTCGCCTCCTCCATAGATTTTTATGGTACTCTGTTCGAGGGGCGTGGCTAGGATAAAACAACTTCCTCCTTTATGATAATATTTATAGTTCCATGATATTTGCTGTGGAGTGAGCAATAATTTATTACCTTTTAATACTTTCAATTCTACTGTGAAGAAGCCACAATTCTCATGACAACCAAGGAGGTCTGGAAACCCTGCAGTGCTACGATTTTCTACCCTTGTCCAAGCTATATCAGTTAGATTTCTTTTGATTAATTGCCAAAATTTTGCCTCTGGTTTGCGTAACATTTTCTAGGGTGGAAAGTAGCATGAAAAGTAATAATAATTTATAAAAGAATATCTTTGACTATCTTTTAATATGGTGTATAGATTTTAATAATATGTATTCGTAGGACTATATCGGCAGGGGTTAGGGTTAGCAACCTAATCACCCTCATTATGAGTGGGGGCTGTGATGAGCAGATGAGAGAGACTTTATAGGACTGGTTTCGTGAGAGGGGCATAGCCCAGAACATATAAGAGTTTGTGGAAAGCCGTGTATAGCGTGAGCTACCACAAAGGGCTTGGGTAGTGCCATCTGAACACATGCGTTGCGTAAAACTACCCACTTTAACCCATCAACAAAGGAGAAAGATATGGCTTTTAAAGTAGGAGACTTAGTAGAAATAAAATCTCTTGAAGAGAGTGTTTTTATTCATGAGAGAATTATTGGGAGAGGTTGCAGAAATATGTACCTCGTAGATGATATTCAAGGACATGGTTTCGAATGGTATCGTGAAGATGAATTGAAGCTACTTAATAGAGAAAAAAAGGAGAAAGTAAAATGAACATTAGCACAATAGATACAAGAGTTTTAATCAATGTTATCAATAAAGAGTTAGAGATAACAAGATTAAGAATAGAAAATGGTAATGACCTATTGGATAAAAGTTATCTAGTAGATTTACAATGCTTAAGAAATAAATTTGAAAATCATTTCTTTGATGAAGTGATTGAAAGAGAGGAGGAAGAGAAATGATAGAATTTGTAAAATTTATCGAAGAACTAAAATCTTTGAGACCTGTGTGGGTATCGGTCAATGATGATGACCAAGATACTGCTTACAAAATTAACAGGTTGATAAGACAATACGAACAACGACTACTGGAAAGTGGAAGTGATGAAGACAATACTTAATTACATAATTAAAGTATGGGGAGATGATAGGTTACTTGCCTATCATCTTCTTCCTTTTGGTGTCTTCATGTTAATTAAATTATTAGGAGGATTTTAATATAATGACTAACAAAGAAAGAGCAAATAAAATTAGAAAGTTACTTGGTTTTCAGCGCAATAAAAAAATGTTGTTTTCAAGACCTGCTGATATTATTGCCGACCTAATGCACTATTGCGATTATTATTCTGACCATGAAGATCATGACTACAAATATATTTTTCAAAATGAGTTAGAAATTGCGAAAGAATATTATAGTGATGAAAAATTAGAGGAGGAGACAGTATGACTATTAACATAGGACATAAGTGTATTGGGTGTCATGAGGACACCCAATTTGGAAGTGGGCGTTTTGTTAATAGAATTCCTGCAGAGAATGATGAATATGAGGGTTACCTTTGTTTTGAATGTCAATGTGAAGAGTGTGATCAATGCAAAGAATTAACAGCAGATGCTATGTTTAATGATGATGGAGACTATCTTTGTGAAGATTGTCATATTGAGCAAGTAAACAAAGGTCTAACATCTGACAAATATGGAATACTTATAGAGGAGTAGAAGATGGAAACTAAAGAAGATTTTATTAGAGAAGTTAGAGAACTTTTAAATGCTAGTGAGCATACTGTCGATTTAAACTTGGATCAAATCGTTGATATGGTACATGAACTAGCAGAGTCATATAGATATGATGATTGAGGGCATTTAGCCCTCATCTTTATGTTCTATTTCTTTTATTTCTGTAAAGTCAGCATCAACAATATCTCCGTACAGTTTGCGTATGTCTTTGAGTCTGGACTGTACCTGTTCTAAACTCATGGTATCAATGGAGTTTAGTGTGTGGATGTTTTGTGTGTGGTTATAAAATCCTGCAGCTTGACCTCTGTTTTTTTCAGCTTGAACGGCTGCACTCCAGGCATTTTTTTCTTCAGCTTTCCTGGACAGTTCGTCTAGTCTACTAACATGTCGATCATAAGTTACGGCAGTTTTGCTTGCCAATTCTTTTTTCATTTCATCAATATATCTAACTACTTCTGGATATTTTTGTGGGTTTTGTAGTTCACTAGCTGATATATGTGCTCTGTTTTTATTGTAACCAGCTCGTCTAGCAGCTTCAGTTGGTGTAATTACACCATCATTTGCCACTAATTCATTAACAAATCTAAGTTGTTTGAGTGTAAGGCGTTTAGTCATAAAGTTATATAAATCCTATATAATGTTTTAAAAGTTAGTAGTATATTACATATACTACATTACCTTTTTGCGAGGCAGGTAATGTAAAAGTAATGTAAAAGTAATGTAATTAATGTATATATTTCAATAAGTTAATTGAATACATTACTAAATTACTTAATTATGATTAAAAAATAATTTTATAAAGTATGTATCTACTTTTAAAACAATATATTAATCATAGAAAAACTTTGGATCTTCCTTAACTGGACCCAAAATCTTTCGTAATGCTTCCCTACCCGATTCGAGAACCGTGTTCCATTCATCGCGAGTATACAACCTATCATAGTTACTATTCCAAAATTTTACGGAAATACTGCCACATTTTAGACATTCTTGCATACTGCTTACAGGACTATCTGGTAATCTAACCATAATACCTCACTTTTGGTACAAGATTATAGAATAATTTAAAAGATAAGTAAAGCCCCGAACACCGAAAGGAGTAATTGTGTTCGAGGCCTTGCTCTATGACTGGTTTACTTTGGATAAATTTTGTAGTTTTTAAAGCCGTCACCCTCTTCAACCTCGAGCGGTGGTCCAAAGTACACGCTAGCAGCTCCATGTCCATCATCCCAAGTTTGTTTAAAGTATTCATCATCCTTAACTTCGCCCGACGAGTGACATACTTGACATTGTTCAATGGCTTCTTCTGCTTCAAATCTAATTCGTACATATCCGTTACCTTTACAATTATGGCATATAACCATAGCGCCTCCATAGTATTCGGTGAAGTCTGTCCCATTTTTTGCGAACAGCAAACTCTTGAATTGTTCTAGGATCTCGAAGAGCTTTCTTCGATACTTTTAGATACTCTTCCACTAATCTTGATCTCATTGTAGTCTTGCCTCCCATTCTCTGTCTCTCAATCTTTTTTCATAATGTGAGCGTAATGCTAAAATTTCTTTTTCATGTCGGTAATTAGCCCAATACAAAGCGATTCTAAAACCTAGAATAAATGTAAGGGCTAAGGCCAACACCAACCAAAAATAAAAGCTCACGCAGATCCCTGTGGTTTCATCGCTAAAAGGTATTCTTTTTTAGCTTCACCATAATCACGACCAACTTGATGTTGAACGTCAAGCCAGATGTCCAAGTTGTTTTCACCAAACTCTTTAGCAAATTCAATCGCTGAAAAATCCATGGCGTTTTCTTGCATAAATAATAATTCTTGTTTTACTCTACCCATTTGCTTTCTCCTTTTTAGGTTTCGTTAATTCTTGTGATGCCAACCATGCCACCACCATACTGACTGAACGCATATCACGATCAGCAATCTCTTTTAATAATTTCCAAGTTTCAATTGGAACTGTAACTGATTTAAACTTTGATGTATCCATACAAACCTTTCTATATAAAAGACAATATAAGAATTTAATTTACTATGTCAACCACTCTCTTATATCTTCGCCCAAAACTTTTGCAGCGATGTTAATCTTTTTCTGTAAACTCTTAACTATTTTTTCATCAACAGTTTTCTCTGCTATCAAATCTACATATGTCACATTATTCTTTTGACCGATACGATGAGCACGATCCTCTGATTGTATACGTTTTTCTAAATCATAGTTGTTAGAATAATAGACAACAGTATTAGCAGCTGTAAGTGTCAAACCAAATCCAGCAGTCTGTTGATTACCAACAAAGAAACGAAGAGAACTACTAGGCGATTGAAACTTTTCAACAATGCCTTGTCTTTCTTTATCCGGTGTATCTCCGTAGTATGTGGCTACACTATCGACCCCGTATTCCTTTTGTATCTCATCTCGTATGTTACGAATATCTTGTCGATAGTTTGCCCAGATGATAACCTTTCCATCGGTTTCATCAAGTATATTCATCAACTCTTTGATACGATTGTTCTTAAATGTGATAACTTTTTTATCTTCTGTGGTAAGATGTCCGCAACTAATCTGATGTAGTCGAAGTAATTGTGTCATAACAGTGGTAGCTGTAACTGTTCCTGCTTTCTCTACTTCAGCAATCGCAAACTCTTTCATCTCGTTGTAAGCTTTCTGTTGTTCCTTGGTTAGTTCAACGATTCTTTTTGTATAAATTTTTTCTGGTAAATCTAAACACTCGTCTTTTAAAACTCTATATGAATACTTTGACAGTATGTCAGATAACTCATCGAGATGTCTGTAACCTACAACTTTATTAAAAGTATGTGTTCCTACATTTGTTTTAACTTGTATGCAGTATCTGTTTTTAAAACTATAATAAGAAGAGAAACCTAAAATATTAGGATCTAAAAATTCACACTGCGAAAATAAATCAATCGGATCTTTTGTAATAGGTGATCCTGTTAATATTCTTTTGTACTTCGCAAGTGTACCAAGTTTTAAAATATTTTTTGTTTGTTGCGCTTGTGGGTTTTTTATTGTTGTTGATTCATCAACACACATTAAAGCTCTGTGTCCTTTTAAGAATCGTTCCGCGAACCGTGCTCCTTTAATCGTTCGAAGTGCTTCAACATTCATTAACAAGATATCAATGGTTAAATCTTTCGGGTCCTTGATAATAGATTCTAATAAACTCTTATCAAGTTTATTAGGAGTCGGGGTCCAGGCAACAGTAAAATCTTCTATGTGTTCTGGTAAATGTGTCGGTATCTCCTGGCGCTGCCAGTTACGGTACACTCCCTTTGGTGCAATAATTAAAGCACCATTGATGTGGCCTTGGTCATACAGCATAGCCATACTATCGAGTAAAACTTTTGATTTACCTGTTCCCATTTCCATAAATAAACCATAGGCATCTTTATCCCATGACTTTTCCAACGCAGTTTTTTGATGTGCATAAGGCACAGTTTTAAACGGATAATCCATAATGTCCTCTTCTTTCTTTCTAATTTTATATTTAATACTTGTTTTTCTATTTTACAAGTCTTATATGTAAATTTAGAAAGCTTATGACAGTATACGTGATACAAGAAAAACCAGGAGTTGATATGACAGACGCTCTTAGGTTTGGTGATTTTAAAGAGTTGCTCCCAAGAAAAGATCAACTTGCTATTAGCTCACAACCTGTAATACATGCCCTGAAAAATAAATTAAAAAATTTTTCAGATGATGATTACCTCTTGTGTTTAGGAGATCCATCTATTATATCAATCGTATCTGCTGTTGCAGCTAGTTTAAATCGAGGTCGATTTAAATTACTAAAGTGGGATCGTAAATTAGAAAAGTATTATCCTGTGGAGGTAGACATAAATTAAAATATAGGAGAAAGCTATATG
>Ga0114934_10002041_pt1 | contig 13073 bp, 16 predicted proteins | sample 4SBtaG_2_FD_99695 | JGI IMG/M metagenome (GOLD analysis project Ga0114934, IMG submission 99695) | Deep subsurface microbial communities from Kolumbo volcano to uncover new lineages of life (NeLLi) - 4SBTROV10_white metaG | ecosystem: Environmental > Aquatic > Marine > Volcanic ... | reverse complement strand
GCTTAAAATCTTCACACAAGAGCCCCACAAAGAGCTAGGGGACGTTCCAAAACCTTTACGCACAAAATTGTGGACTACATTTGATATCATCGAAGCAGAGATGAAAAACTACTACAATCCCACTAAAATCAATATGGCATCATTTGCCAATATGCTCCCAAGAGTACACTTACATGTAATGGCAAGATTTGAAAATGATAGCTACTTTCCAAACCCAATGTGGGGTGAAAAGCTAAGAGAAGGCAAGCTTGATCTACCAGATGAAGCACTGTTTTTTGAAAACATCAAAGAGAGATTAATTCAAGAGTCTTAGAAAAACTAATTTTCATTGTTAAAATTCTCAATTTTTTTCAAATTCAAGGCGGATAAATATTTATTTGAGGAGCATACTGAAGTATGTGACGAAAAGAAATTTTTATCCAACGCAGAAGTTGAATAAAAGTGTAATTTTAATAGTGGAAATTTATTTTAGTGGTGAAAATGGGACGAGTGCTGAACCCCAGGTTAACCCCCCACCAAAAGCATCAAGTAGCATCAACTCACCTTGTTGTAACTTCCCGCTCTCATACATATCATTAATAGCCATAGGAATTGATGCTCCTGAAGTATTTCCATATTTGGAAATAGTAAGAACCACTTGCTCTTCTTTCATCTTTAAAGCATTTCCAACTGCATTGATAATTCTTAGATTTGCTTGATGTGGCACAAAATGTTTAATCTCTTCACTTTTAATATTATTTGTTTCTAAAATATCCACTACATCTGTTGTAAGTGTACGAACAGCAATTTTAAAAGTTTCATTCCCCTTCATCTCCATATAGCAACTTGCCGCCTCTTGGTCTAACGCATCATGAGCAGAGCCACTTCCCCCATTTGGAGTCATAAGAAGATCTGCATAATCACCGTCTGCACCGGTATTTATATCTATAATCGCTTCAGATTTATCATCTGTAGCACTTATCACTGCAGCACCGGCACCATCACCAAAAAGGATACAAGTCCCTCTGTCTGTATAATCAGTAATAGCAGAAAGTTTTTCAGCACCAACCACTAAAACATTTTTCTTCATTCCAGATTCAACAAAAGCTTTTGCAATTGATAAACTGTAAATAAAACCTGTACATGCAGCGCTAATATCAAATGCTGTTGCACCTTTTAGTCCAAGTTTGCTGCCAATTATAGTTGCAGTTGAGGGCATACAAAAGTAATCAGGTGAAATTGTTCCACAAATAATAAGGTCAATATCTTCTCTATTAATGCCGCTACGCTCAATTGCCAACTCTGCAGCTTTCACGCCCATATCGCTTGTTCTTTCATCTTTAGCGGCGATACGGCGCTCTTTAATACCTGTTCTTTTTGTAATCCACTCATCTGTCGTATCTACCATTTTTGAAAGATCATCATTTGTAAGAATTTTTGAGGGAGCATATGCCCCTATTGAACGAAATGCTGCATATGCCATTAATTTTCCTTTTGATTTAACTTTTGGATTCTTTCAATTATATGTTTATTCACACCAGTGTCAACATAGCTGATTGCTTGATAAATCGCATTTTCAATCGCTTTAGAGTTACTTTTTCCATGACTCACAATTGCACATCCCTTGATGCCAATCAGTGGAGCTCCACCAATTTCAGCATAATCTATCTCTTTTTTAAGTAGTTTAAAAACTTTTCTCATAAGTAAAGCACCAGTAATTGCTACTGGAGATTGGCGAATATAGTCTTTAATAAGAATACTTATTGTAGAAGCAACGCCTTCACTTGCTTTTAAAACAACATTTCCAACAAAACCGTCACATGTAATAACATCACAACTTCCATTAAAAATATCACTTCCCTCAACATTACCGATAAAGCCTTTATATTCACCTAAAATATTAAAAGCTGCTTTTGTAACCTCATTGCCTTTAGACTTCTCTTCACCATTTGCTAAAATACCAATTTTTGGAGTTGGTATTTTCAACAAATCTTCAGCATAACATCCACCCATAATAGCAAATTGTGCTAAATGTTCAGGTTTAGAATCAACATTTGCACCAGCATCCAAAAGAATTGAACGACGACCTGCCTTCGTTGGCATTAATGTTGCAAGTGCCGGACGAAGAACACCTTGCAATCGACCAAGTCTCAAAGTTGCAAGCGTCATAGTCGCACCACTATGCCCAGCAGATACAACACCATCAGCTTCACCATTACGCACAAGCTCCATAGCCTTATAAATAGTACTCTCTTTTCTTTTCACCGCATCAGTTGCAGCGTCACTCATTGAGATAACATCATCTGTATCAACTATCGAAATCTTAGCTCTATACCGTCTTGGTAGCAGAGGTAAAATTTCATCTTTTTTACCAACAAGTATAGGAATAAATGATTGTTTTTTGAGTGCTTTCACACATCCCTTTACAATTGGCTTAGGACCAAAGTCCCCGCCCATTGCATCAATAGCAATTCTCACCATTGACTATTTATACTCACCCGTTGTTGGGTTAATATGGTGTGGTAATTTATAAGTCCCATCTGTATCTTTAACTGGACGAGCTAAAGCAATCTTATAATGAGTTCTTCTTTTTGCTGAACGAGAGTGAGACACTCTTCTCTTAGGTACTGCCATACTATTTTCCTTTATTTATTTAATTTGTTTGTAAAAATTCAAGAATCTCTACAATTTTCACAACTGTGATAATCACTTTTTATAAGTTCAATTTCAGAACTTAAAATCTCTTCTAAATCTACAATAGAGTTGAAAGATTCAACAACATCAAGTTCAATGCCCTCTTCATCTTTATAAATCCCATCAGAAATAAAAAATGCAACATTTTCATCAAGCTTTATTTCAAACTCACTAGCACATCTATCACAAGTCACCTCAAGTGAACCATCCAAATCTGCTTTGAGTAAAACTAGTTTACCAGAATGGTACTCTAAATAACCTTTAAAAATAATTTTATTAGATTTTATAATAAAATCTAATGGTGTTTTTGTTATTTTATAAAGTGCTATTTTCAAAAACTTCTCTTTATGAAATTTCTCTTTGAGAAAAGAAAAATGCTATCTCTGTAGCTGCATTTTCAACAGAATCACTTCCATGAACTGCATTTGCATCAATATTTTCAGCAAAATCAGCACGGATAGTTCCAGCCTCTGCCTCTTTAGGATTGGTTGCACCCATTAATTCACGATTTTTAGCCATTGCATTTTCACCTTCTAAAACTGAAACTACAACTGGTCCGCTAATCATAAAGTCAACTAAGTCTTTAAAAAAAGGTCTTTCCGCGTGAACTGCATAAAATGCCTCTGCATCTTGGCGAGAAAGTTGCAGTTTTTTTGTTGCCGCAATTTTAAGCCCATTACTTTCAAAACGATCTAAAATTTTTCCGATAACGCCTTTAGCAACTGCATCTGGTTTTATTATTGATAGTGTCTTTTCCATCAAATCTCCTAGAAATAAATTAAAGTGGAATTATACCTAAAAAATAATAGATTTTTGTTTAAATGGAAGGAATATATAAGTAGAATGTGTATAAAGAGAGGTAAAAAGCACTAAGAAGTGCTTTTTAAAGAGATTATTCTACTACTGGTTCGTGACTTGAGCGTTGCTCATCAGTAATCTCATCACGATGCTCTGGACTATCACCTACAGCATCCCAAGTAATACAACCCTCAGTTGGACATGCAGTTGCACATGCAGGCTCATCATGATGACCTACACACTCAACACATTTATCACCATATACATAGTAAACTTCTTCACCAGTTGGATTATCATCTTCATCTACAATTGCTTCTACCGGACATTCGTCAATACAAGCACCACAGTTAATACATGTGTCAGTTATTAATACTGCCATTTTTTCTCCTCAAATTATTGATAAAGTAACTATATCACAAGATTTTTAAAAAAAACTAAAAAACTATATTTTCAAATAGTTTTTGATTGCTTCTGCCTTATTTGTAACTTCCCAAGTAAAGCCATCTTCTTCTCTACCAAAATGTCCATACGCTGCCGTCTTTCTATAGATAGGACGTAAAAGATCAAGAGATTTAATAATTCCGGCAGGGGAAAGATCAAAAATCTCTCTTACACACTCTTCTATCTTCTCTTCACTCACAACGCCTGTACCATGCGTATCTACCATGATTGACACGGGTTGCACAACACCTATTGCATAAGCAACTTGGATAGTAGCTTTTTCACATGCCCCACTGGCAACTAAATTTTTTGCAACCCATCTAGCGGCATATGCTGCACTTCTATCAACTTTGGTTGGATCTTTTCCACTAAATGCTCCACCGCCGTGAGGACAACTTCCTCCATATGTATCAACAATTATTTTACGACCTGTCAGACCTGCATCACCTTGTGGTCCGCCGATTACAAACTTACCTGTCGGATTGATATGTATTATAGTATCATCACGCATCATTTCAGAGGGAATAACTTGTTGAATAACTTCATTGACCATATCTTCATGAATTTTCTCTTGAGAAACATCCGGTGCATGTTGCGTTGAAATAACTACTGTAGTCACTGCCACAGGTTTTCCATCAACATATTTTACACTGATTTGCGCTTTTCCATCAGGGCGTAAATATGGAACAATCCCCTCTTTTCTTACATGTGCTAATCTTTGTGTAAGACGATGAGCCAAATAAATCGGAAGCGGCATCAAAACATCTGTCTCACGACATGCATAACCAAACATCAATCCTTGGTCACCCGCTCCAATCTCGCCACTTGCTTGATCCACTCCTTGATTAATATCAGGAGATTGCTCACCTATTCCATTTAAAACTGCTGCTGACCGATGGTCAAAACCATAGGTAGCATCTGTATATCCTATCTCTTGGATAACCTGTCTTGCAATCTCTTGCATTGGTGCATAAGCCGTTGTTTTCAGTTCGCCTGCAATTACACAAAAACCATTAGACACTAGAGTTTCACACGCTACTCTAGCATTTTTATCATTTTCAATAATATAATCCAAAACTGCATCACTGATCTGATCTGCCATCTTATCAGGGTGCCCTTCTGTTACAGACTCTGAAGTAAATATATACTCTTTTGTCATCGATTTTCCTTATTGAGTTATAAAGTCTTGCTCTATAAAACGGTGAAAGTATAGCAAATAATTTGTTATTATTTGTTTTTGATAATCAAAATTGATTTTACAACTTATTACTCTAAATTTTACAGAAGATAAAAATTATCTTTAAAGAAAAGTACTATTTTATATTTTCTGATTTTATTAATAAAACTTTGTTAGAATAACGCAACACAAAAATAAGGATTATATATGTTAGTAACAAACAAAGCTCCAGACTTTACAGCAACAGCAGTTTTAGCGGATGGTTCAATCGTTGAAGATTTTACATTAATGGAAAATTTAGGTGCAAATGGTGCAGTACTCTTTTTCTATCCACTAGACTTTACATTTGTATGTCCATCTGAAATCATTGCATTCTCTCACAGAATTGAAGAGTTCAAATCACGCGGTGTAAATGTTATAGGTGTATCTGTTGATAGTCAATATTCTCACTTTGCATGGAGAGAAACTCCGGTTGAAAAAGGCGGCATCGGAAAAGTGAAATTTCCTCTAGTAGCTGACCTTTCAAAACAAATTTCTAAAGATTACGATGTACTTTTCGACGAATCAGTTGCACTTCGCGGTTCATTCTTAATAGATGCAGACGGAACAGTTCGTCACGCAGTTATCAATGACCTGCCACTTGGAAGAAACATTGATGAGATGATTCGTATGGTTGACACTATGTTATTTACTGATGAATATGGTGAAGTTTGTCCTGCAGGTTGGCAAAAAGGCGATGAAGGTATGAAAGCTTCTACTGATGGTGTTGCTGAATATCTTGCAAAACACGAAGAAGAACTATAAAAACACCTTTTCCTTTAAACTCTCACATATTGTGAGAGTTTTCCCCATCTCAATCCCTCACAAAATCAATAGCTTTTTTATCAACAAATGCCAAAGTATTCCACTGCACTCTTGGTGCAATAAGTATAAGACGTGATGGATTTGCACTTCTTGAGAGTGCAACATAAAACTGAGAGGGTGCAAATATTTCATTTGTTTGTATAATCAAATCCGTAATAGACATCCCTTGAGATTTGTGAATAGTGATTGCAAAAGCAAGTTTTAGTGGGTATTGATAGACACTAAAAAGTTCTTCTTCAATAAATTCTTTCTTCTTCTCTTGAGTTTTCTCCCTCCAAACTGTTTTACTCTGTTTTAGAGGCTCAAGTTTTATCACAACTCCATCACTTTTTTGAACATATATATAGCTCGTGTCTATATTAATTATAATGCCCTTTTCACCATTATAATAGTTCCATGCATTCCGTGTGAAAAGTACCGGAGCCCCTACTTTAAGTTCCAACTCTTTTTCTATACGAGCATCAGAAAAAAATCGTTCTATTTCACGCTCTTTGACACTTTTAACATGTTTAATGACTTGTGCCTCTTTTACATGTAAATCATTTTCGATAAAAGAGAGTTGATTTTTATTGTGCACGGAAGCACTTGCATTTTTACCGAATAAGAATGTAAATTTTGTTAAGTCTTGGGGAAATGGTTTAATAAATTCATTTAAAGCATTGTGTACTTTTTCACTAACATGACCAAAACGAACACTTTGTAAAAGTTCTATAAACGCTTTATCATCTGTTCTATAAACATGTGTCAACTCTTTTATCTCAAATGCCAACTCTTTCCAAGAGCGTGATTCAAAAGCAAACTTTACTTCTTTATGTCCATGTACAACGGGAGGAAGTTGCAAAAAGTCTCCAACAACTAAAAGAGCACCTTTATACTCAGCTTGTTGCAGCCTTAAGTGTATCATCTCAAAGAGTTCATCACTCACCATAGATATTTCATCAATTACTATTAAATCCATAGAGGAGATGAGTTTTTTTACTTTTTTCTTTATAAGTAGCTTGCCACTCTTTTCTAACTCATCTTTATTTGAAGCTATTCCAAGGTCTAAAAAACTGTGCAGCGTTTGTCCAGAGATAAGTGTACTAGCCATTCCCGTTGAAGCAAGCTTTGCTACTTTTTTTGCATCCTGTTCATAAGATTTGATGATTTCTCTCGTAAGTGTTGTTTTTCCAACACCTGCACCACCGGTTAAAAAAATATTTTTACCTTTTTTTAACTTATTTGTTAGTTCATTCACTGTAAAATCCATAAATATACACATCCTTGAAGCTACTAGTAGCTCCTGCGGAATTTCGCCTTGCACTATAATACAATATACTCGTTTAAAAGTGGGAATATATAAGTGGGATGTGTATAGATATTAACAAAAATTGGATTAAAAAGATATGGATAGAATACTCATCGTAGAAGATAACAAAACCTTAGCAAAGTTAATTGCAAAAAAACTCAAACTTGAACTCGACTTTGAAGTGGATATAGCTTTTTCACTCCAAGAAACAAAACTTTTTACAAGCAAATATAACTATTTTCTTGTACTGAGCGATTTGAATCTTCCCGATGCGCCAAATGGAGAAGTTATTGAGTATCTTAGCAAGAAAAATGCCCATGTTATTGTTCTTAGTGGTAATATCGATAAAGAGTTCAGAGACAAAATCATCAAAACAAATGTTATTGACTATTTTACCAAATCGGGTGTTGAAGATATTAATAATATTATTAACACCGTAAAAAGAGTGCAAAACAATCAAAAGCATACAATATTAGTCGTCGATGATTCTGTCGTATTTCGAAAACAGACCGAAGCAATGCTTAAAAATCTTTTTTACAGTGTAATATCCGTAGCCCACGGTGAAGAGGCTATGGGTATGTTAGAATCAAACAAAAATATCTCTCTTGTTTTAACCGACTACAATATGCCTGTCATGAACGGACTTGAACTCACACACGAGATACGCAAGCAATACTCAAAAAATGATTTAAGTATTATCGCAATCTCATCAAGCAATGATGACCAAACCACAGCTCTTTTTTTAAAAAACGGTGCAAATGACTATATCAAAAAACCCTTCTCAAAGGAAGAGTTTACATGTAGAATAAACAATAGCGTTGAAGCTCTTGAAAATATCCAAACAGTAACAAACTATGCAAACAGAGACTCACTCACAGGTCTTTACAACCAAAGATATTTTTATAAAGCTATGAATGACTACCTTGACAATGAAGATCTTCAAGAAGAGTTTGCCCTAGCTATGATAGATATCGATGATTTTAAGAAAATAAATGATACCTATGGACATGAGAATGGGGATAAAGTAATTATTCATCTCTCTGAAATACTCCGAACAAGTACTAACTTTCGTGATATTGTTGCCCGCTTTGGGAAAGAGGAATTTTGTGTCGTTTTAAAAAATATCAACCGTTTTAGCGCACAAGATATTTTTGAAAGATTACGAGCACAAGTTGAATCAACCATGCTTATGTCAGACAAAAATGAAACTATAAACTTCACAATCTCCATAGGAGCAATACTCTATAAAGATGAAGGACTCGAAGAGGCATTAAACCAAGCGGACATGCTCCTTTACAAAGCAAAACATAGTGGTAAAAATCAGTTGCTTTTTGATGGACTTAGTTGACTTTACATGTAAAGAATGGTTCACCTTAGAAAAAGTGGAGATTCAATCACTGAGAAGTAATTTTGTAATTTATTTGTGCAACATGAAGATTACTTTTCACTAAGTCTTATAGATGAAAATACTTTATGGACAGATTACATATATGAAAATGGTAACAATGCAGAAGTTTCTATGCTTGATAAGAATGGTGAACCTGCAGTTTTTGAGATTTCAGTTAATCACTTGCAAAGTAATAGCAACTATTATTTAGTTGTATTCACAAATATAACAGCAATGCAAAATGAAAAGAAACTATTAGAGAAAATGGCATACCATGACCCATTAACAAACATATACAACAGACAGATGTTCAACAATCTATTAGCAAAAGAACATGAAAACAAAAAGAGACATGGAGATGATTTATCTCTAATAATGTTTGACATAGACCATTTTAAAGAAGTAAATGACACTTATGGACACGATATCGGAGATAAGGTTCTTACAACTCTCACACAACTTGTATCTAATCACCTAAGAACAAATGATATATTTTCTCGATGGGGTGGAGAAGAATTTATGATATTACTGCCAAGAACTGCCCCTGATTTTGCTTACAATAAAGCCCAAGAGCTAAGAGCAGTAGTTGAAAAGTATGCAGACAATATCATCCCTCAAATTACAGTAAGTTTTGGTGTTACTGATATTAGAGATGATGATAAAGAGCAATCTTGTTTCAAACGAGTTGATGAAGCCTTATATCAAGCCAAAATCAAACGAAATGATGTGGTTAAACTATAACAATTAGATACATTTATTTTAACCTTATATCTTTTTCTTCTTCTAACATTGAATCAAGTATAGATACAATATCAGAACTTGCTACTTCTGAATGTTCGAAGTATGTAAGGACATTATCTACTTCTATCAAACAAGTTCCATTTTTAACACATTGAACAGCCTTAATTATATTATCATGAACAATAGAGTGAGGAGTATCAAGTTTAGCATAACTTGGTGTTTTAGAAAAAATCTCTTTTCCTAATCCACTTTCATACCATTTACCAAGTCTACAGCTATGATGGTCTGCAAATGAGCCTTCTACTTTATCTTTGAATACTGTGCTATAACCATTAGACTTAAATACTAAATGGTCAAGTTTTACAAGAATAATAAAAGTTGCATAAAGAATATTTTTTGAATTATCTTCAATACGGCTTACATTCCCTTTAAGATTAGAAGTTTTATCTCTAAACCCATTAACTAATTCTTCAACTTCAGAAATTAACTCATGAGAGTTTGTAGCATTTGCATCAATATCAACAGAATTTTGTTTTAAAGTTTGAACACTTATTTCCACCTCTGCTGTAGCCTTTTGAGTTCGTTCTGCAAGTTTACGAACTTCATCAGCTACAACTGCAAAACCTCGTCCATGTTCTCCAGCTCTTGCTGCTTCTATCGCAGCATTTAAAGCAAGTAAGTTTGTCTGGTCTGAAATATCTTTAATAAGAGATATTATATCGCTAATACTATTAACACTTTCATTGAGATTACTTGCTATTTCTGATGTAGACGATACATCTTCTACAATTGTACCTGTTTTATTAACAATAATATCAATATCACTATCAATTGTAATTGCATGTTCTGTATTAACTTTATTCAGATTATCTATGGCTTCAAGTTCACTCAATTCATGAGATAAATTGTCTTGTAGGGTTGTTAAATCTTTTTTGCATGCTGTTGTAAGATTATCAGTTAGTTCTTTTATCAAAGTCAAGTGTGCTTTGTCATCTTGCTGAGAATTCATACCTTCGATAGATTGATTTATAAACTTTATTGTGCTTTGAAGTGTTGCATTTAATCCATCCTCACTTACTTTCTGATAATTTTGTTCCAATGCATTTGTCATACCATTTTTTACTTGTTCTATAAATGTGTTAAATTGAAGAAATACTTGATTATAAGCATTTGCCATATCTTCAAGTTCTCCTTTACCAATAGGATTTAGAACTGCATTATATTCCCCATTTGAAGCTACACTTAAAGCTTGAGTAGTGTTTTCTACACTTTGTTTGATAGTAAGTATCTGCATTCGAAGAAATATTGCTAAAGAGAGGTTGAGTATAGTGGCTATTATCAGTAAAGCTGAGAACCCCAACATAAAATATTCAGTTATAGACATCACTATAAAAATTGCTATTTGTGTTAAATTTGCTAAATCAGCACTTTTAATTGTTGACATACTTATTATTCCTTTTCACATCAATGTTTTGATGAAATTATACTCCTTTTTGATATTAAAGTGTCACATTTCGGAGATATTTGTATATGGGGGGGGGAAATAATGTAACAGTCTTTATTTAGAGTAAGGTGCATCACTTGTCAGTTTCTCTTATATTTGGAACACAAAGGACTAATATTAGTTTTCCGTGTTCCACAAAGTGTTCAAAAAGTCTAAATCATTAATTCTCACAAACCCTTAGGTGTTTTGGAACAAAATAAAAAGAATTATGGGGTCTGACCCCCCTCGATTATTACTTCATCTACTTTTGCCGTAAGAGAAGTATAGAACAAAAGAGATTAAAAAAACAAGTAGGGAAAAAGTGGAGATTCAACCTCAGGGGTGTAATTATAAGTATCCTCTTATATAATCCTATTATAACAACAATATCCAGCACTAAAGCTATTAATACTGTTATATTATTGTCAATTGGCTGTTTATATAAGTATGCAACCAAAGAAGACATAATAACAATTGCGGTAATAAATACTGCTTTTAAAAAACCAATAAATTCTTTCACTTCATCTACTCTTGCCATAAGAGAAGTATATAATAAAAGAGATTAAAAAAAACAAGTAGGGAAAAAGTGGAGATTCAACCTCAGGGGTGTAATTATTAAAGTGAAATGTTTAATGCTTTAATTGATATGTAAGCAAATGTACCAATAACAAGCAAGAAACTTATTGCAACAATATACTCAATCATTCTAAATCCTTTAACATTTTTATATTTGAAATAATTTTTTTTGAAAGTAATAGTAATATAATTACTAATACAAGTACACCGATAAACGAAGTAGCTAGTAACACCTTACTTGCTGATACATAATGTAAAAACAACCATCCAATAATACCAACCAATGTAACTAACCCTATAGTAAACAACCTATTTAAGAAATTTAACCACTCTTTTACTTCATCTATTTTTGCCATTGTAAATTGTACTGTAAGTTATATTAATTTGATATGAAGATAAAGATAGCCCATCCCTATACTAAGAACGATATTTGCTTATAGCTCCAAAACAATTATGGGGTCTGACCCCCTAGATTACTTCATCTTACTTCATCTACTTTTGCTGTAAGAGAAGTATAGAACAAAAGAGATTAAAAAAACAAGTAGGGAAAAAATGGAGATTCAACCTGATTCAACCTCAGGGGTGTAATTTCATTTTGACTTTTATAAACTTATTTCAATTTTCCATTTCCATAATTTTCATATAGATAATTAAGAATAATTTTTTGATCTGCTTTTGCAATTGGTGCTTTAAATGCATGAATCATTTTATGAATTTTTTCTGCCCAAAATGCTTTTGGTTGTGGTCCTTGATTTAATACATAACCAAAAGAGTGACACATTAAACAGTTTGCTTGTACAGCACTAAATCCTTTACCCATCTTGATTTTATAAGGTATATAAGGGACTTCTATATCACTTTTTACTTGTGCAAAAAGTGAACCAACCATAATTATAGCTATTAATAAAATTTTTTTCATATCGACCTTCCTTAGATGACTTCTACAGTAACTGTATCTATACCGTTATATTTATAACCACCACGATTCCATAAAACATCTTTATCAAGCGGTTGTTCTTGACCCAAGAAATTAACTGCTTTAGCCATAATAGTTGCTTTTCCATGTTTTGTTGGTTTAAAAGAATATCTAAATTCACTATATGCATAACGACCATTTTCTTGTTTTAAGATTGCCTTCTCCCAAGTTTTTCCGCCATCTACTGAGACAAGAACTTTTTCAATTCCATGACCATCATCAAAAGCAACACCACGAACCACAACTTCAGAATCATGATAAATTTTCATTCCATCTTCAGGATATCCAATTACTGATTTCACATTCATATGTGTAATTGGTTTTGTTAAAGGAGCAAGTTGCCCTGGTTTTTCACCCTCTGTATCATTATCTGCAATTCTATATGCTTTTTCCATAAAGAAAAGGTGTTTGTATTTATTACTGACAGTAATATGACTCAACATTTTAACCCAACTATCTGAATAATATCCAGGAATAACTAAACGAATAGGAAAACCATTTAAATATGGAAAATCTTCACCATTCATCTCATAAGCAACAATGACATGATCATCTAACTCATCTATATTTAATTCTCTCACAAAGTTTGGAGTTTTATAATAAGCTGCTTTTTCAAGTCCATTAAATTCAAACCATTGTGCACCTTTTTTAAGCCCTGCACGATTGAGC
>Ga0114934_10002040_pt1 | contig 13076 bp, 14 predicted proteins | sample 4SBtaG_2_FD_99695 | JGI IMG/M metagenome (GOLD analysis project Ga0114934, IMG submission 99695) | Deep subsurface microbial communities from Kolumbo volcano to uncover new lineages of life (NeLLi) - 4SBTROV10_white metaG | ecosystem: Environmental > Aquatic > Marine > Volcanic ... | reverse complement strand
TTCCATCTGCCACAACTGTTTTTATTAATTGTAAAGTATCTACCATTTAATTTGCACCATATACCTCTATAAATGAACCTGTGTCAAAATCTCCACTTTCTTGATTAATAATATCAATTTTAGTTATATCATCGTCCCCTGCTGTTGCTGATCTATATTTTCCCACACCTTTTCTATGCATCGGTGTTGCACTTGTTCCAGCTCCAGTTGTATCACCTGAATCACTAGCCTGCCATATAGAAGGTTTTTCCCTACTAGGAAAATTCATAATATACATTCCAGTTCCCATAATATGTGCATCATCATTATTTGTATAAGCATAAATTGATGCTTCCCCACTACTTCCAGTATCAGCAAGAGTGTCGTATGAATCTTCATACCTCATTGTATATCTTGCTGTTGTTTCATCATTAAAAACAACTCTACCTTTTGCTCCATTTCCAGTTGGAAGATTTACTACATTTACATATAGATAATTATATTGTGTTAAACCACTTACCGTTATATTATCACCAGCACTTCCTAATGTAGTTCCACCTATTTTTTTCCAAAAATTAGTACCTGAAGTTCCTTCATTATCATCCATACCAAGAACAATGACTTCACTATCAACATCAAAATTATTTGTTCCAGCTTTAAAATCTATACTTGTTATTGCAGATGATGTGTTTGTCCATTTTCCAGTAAATTCCATTCTTTTTGGAGGGGAACCATAACTATTAACATGGATATAACTAACATCACCAATAATGAATTTCTCTTTGTTTGATATGTTTAAAATATCTAAAATGAAAAACCACTCTTTGTTTGGTGAATGACCTGCCGTCATATTTATATTTGTAATACTATCACCACTATCATTTACAGAATCACTTGCACCATCTCTTGAATCTCTTGTAGCATATTCTTGTGCTGTACCTGTATGTGAAGGATCATTGAATTTCATTACAACATCTTGTGAACCAGCAGGGAGTATTCTACCTATAATTTGTAAGTGTTTTTTATTTGCCAAAGAACCTGATGTTGCACTATTTAATCCTCTTACAGATATAGTATTTTGTGATGAACCTGTAACTTTGTATCTACCAATTTCTTTTAATCCTTGATTAGTTGGTGTGCTAAGTGTTGAACTTCCTTGTATTCTATTACCACTTAGATATTCTACCATCTATTAGAACACCTACGCTATCTGCACTTCTGTGTCTGCTGTTCCGTTCTTCTTGATTTTGACAAAGACACCTTCATTGTTTGTATCTTCGGCACCACCAGAGGTTTTTAATGGTCTAATGTAAACTGATCTTGTAGTTCCACTAGCTCCACCACCTGAATAATTGTAAGCTTGTAATGAGTAATCATGTGTTGCTGTTGCTCCACCACCTGCTGAGCCCCATACCAATGTACCTGATGTTGATGACATTTTCAATACTGTATCTTCTGCTCCAACAGCTGCTGGTAATGTTAAAGTATAATTTGTTACTGTTGTTGGTGATTTAAATCCTATATATTGACCACCACTAGCATCTTGTAATCTTAATTCTCCTTGTGCTAAGATATCTAATTGTGTTGCTGTTGGTGTAGTTAATGCTGGGCTTGTTGCAAAGACTAAAAGCCCTGAACCTGTTTCATCTGAAATTTTCCCTGCTAATTCTGCTGATGTTGATGCTGCAAAGTCACTTATTTTGTTAGCTGTTGTAGCTGTATTTGCGTTATAAGCTTGAACGTTAGTACCTATTGCTAAACCTAATGCTGTTCTAGCATCACTTGCAGTTGATGAACCTGTACCACCATGTGCTACTGCTATATCAGTTGCTCCCCACACACCTGTTGCAATAGTTCCTATACTTGTAAGATTTGCACATGTTTGTATACCTGCTTGTGTTGCATCTGTTACAGTTGCTGCTGTTCCAGTTACGTTACCTTCAACATTTGCTACTAATGTACCTGTTGCATAACCTGTTCCACTTACGTTTACCGTGGTTGTAGGTTCTGCTTGTAAGTCTTTGAAAATTTTCCATTTACCTGAATCATTTGCATCTCTGAATATACCACCATAAACATCTTGTGAACCAGTTGTATCATATAATCCATATAGACCGATATCAACAGAGTCGGCTGCGTTATTACCATTTGCTAATTTAATTATTGGATCTTCTACAGATAATGTTGATGTGTTTACAGTTGTAGTTGTTCCATTTACTGTTAAGTTTCCACCAACAGTTACATTATTTGGTAATCCTATTGTTACAGTTCCACTACTCTCTGCTACATCTACTTCATTACTTGTTCCACTGAATGTAATTGTATCACCCAACGCTCTTGCTGTTGAGTTAGAACCATCTGATACTGTTATAGTTGAATTTGCTAATTTTGCGTTTGCGATAGAACCTGCTAATTGACCACTTGTAATTCCAGCAGTTGATGATATTTGTGTTGTGGTAATACCTGATAATTGAGCTAATGGTAATGTGCCTGATGTTACATTACTTGCACTTGTTGTATCTGTTGTTGCACTTGTAGCTAAACCTAAATCTGATCTAACTTGTGTAGCAGTTCTACCTTCTACTTTTGTTCCATCAATTCTTAAGAAATCATCATCAGCTACGTTTGCATTTGCTTGTAATAATTTATTATCTCCTATACCTACATCACCAGTAATTGTTATTGCTTGGTTTGATGCTGTTGTAGTTATACCTGTACCACCTGATACTGTTAATGATTGACTGTCTAGGTCTATTGCACCTGTACCAGAATCACCTGCTGTATCCAAATCTTGTGCTGTTACTTGAGAATCTACATATGCTTTAATTGATTCTGAACTTGAAAGTGTTGTGGCACTAGCACCAGACATTGTATCACTATCTAATATTGCTGAACCTGAGACACCTGTATTTATTACAGGGCTTGTTAATGTTTTACTTGCTAATGTTTGTGAACCTGTTAAAGTTGCAACCGTACTGTCAATTGACAAAGTTGCTGCTGTTTTGTCTAAACCTGTACCTGCTATTACTGGTGAACCACCATATTCATACCAGAAATTTCCTTTTCTAGTTATGATAGTTGGTACTTTTTCATCAAGTGTTTTGTTTGCTTCTCCTAGAAGAACTACTTCACCAGCGTTTGATGGTGTACCTGATGTATGTGTTAATGTGATTGTGTCACCTGTATCTGCAAATAAATATAAGAAGTCATATTCATTTGTATTTGTATTTGTTAATTTTGTAATTGTATCTGATGTACCACTGTTTGCTGCACAAACAACTATACTGTCTGTTGGTGTTAATGTGCCATCACCTGCTATTGTTATTGTTGCATTAGCTGGTGAGAAACCAAAAATACCTTTATTATCTAGATCTTCATTCCACTCATCTGTACCTACTTCAGAAGTACCATCGTCAACTACAGTAACAACTTTGACGTGTCTACCCCAACCTGTACCTGCTGTTCGCTTAGCCAAGTTTTACCACCACGTTTTCGCCCATCTTTACTTTAGCGTTCATACCAGAATCTCTTGTAAATTCAGAACCTTGGTTAGGAACTTTTAAACCATTAAGTCGGTTTAATAATTCAAAAACTTTGCCCATTCCAGACATTAGATTATACACCTGTAAAAGTATGATTAACGAATATTTTTAGTGTATCTGATGCTGTTTTATCAAATGAAGTGATACTGTAATGTGTTAATAATTTTGTTCCACTTGCTGGACTTGCTGCACCTACATGAATACAACCACCAACAATTCCAGTTGCGTTAAAGTCTGATGTAGTCCAACTGGTTCTCCATGTTACAATATCTGTACCTGAACCTGTATTGTCTCCATCACCGTCATTAGTTTTAGGATAATTAGCATCTATAGCTTTTCTTGAACCTGCTACTGGTGTTGCTACTTGAGCATATGTATCTCCTTTTGCTGGAGTTGCTGAACCTGTTCTTAGTTCCATTCTTCCACTTGAACCATCAAAGTCGCTAGTTGGTGATTCTCCTACTGCTTGTTGTGCATAAAATAAATCTCCATCGTTTGTTACAATATTATGAGTATATAACCATGTTTTCTTACCAGTTTCAGAATTTTCCTTTACCACACATATATTCAAGTCTGGATTTACCCAATTGGTGACTGGAGTGTCTGATTCTACTAGTGTCATCATACTAAACCATACCGATATTAGTATTTAAAGATTTTGAACCTATATTGGGTCTGATTGAGTAAAAGTGTTCCTTAACTCGTATAATGAGCCTGATAATGCATTATCTAAGTCAAATGCATCAAGCATATGATCACCTAGATTAACTTCAGTTATAGCTTCTGGATAATAATATATTATACTTCTAACAGATAAATTAGATGCTGTTGACACACCATGTGTAGTATCTATAACCTTAACTCTATAGTTTTCTCTTATATGATTAACTAAAGTAGGTGCAACCAAACTAATTCTTCTGTTCAATGCACCAAATTTACTTATATACCTCAACCCAAAATTACTTAAATTATTTGTACCATGTGAACCTTTTAATTGTGGGACGTACAGCACTTTTGATATTTCACCTAGAGTTGCTTGATCACCACCTCTTGTTCTGTAATAATTACTTGTTGATATATCTTCATAATCATATGTTAAAGTGTATGTACCAGTGTGACTAGATGTTGGGTCTTCACCTAATACTAGATATTTTCTTTCAGTGTCAACATAAAATTGATTCCATGCAGTAGGTGTTTTTGAGTAAGTACATGTTGTATCTGTACCACCAGATGAATGTATCAATGTTAATCTTCTTGGGTCGTTTAATGGTTTTTTAGATAAATCAGCAGCTTTATTACTTAATAAATCAAAATCATTATTACTACCACCAGAGTTTAATGTTTCAGTTTTAGGATAAACTGTTATATCCCCAGTAATTACAGTCACATATGTTGCAACAGTACTATCATCATAACCCAAATCTTTCACTCTTATGACACCCTGTTTGAATGTTATTGGTGAGAATTTTGTATGAGTGTTACCTGCACTTGTACCATTACCAGATATAGTACCACCTCCAGAATAATAATCGATGTCATCATCTTCTAGTCTCAATACTTTTCTAGAATCTATACTATATGATGAATCTGTTGTACCGTTTATTGATAATAATAATACATTGTCAAAAATACTACCTTTTGCATGATATTCTGTATAAGTTGAAGTTATATTTCCATCAACATCGACTACTTTTATACCAGTGTTAAAGATTTTACAAAGATCTGTTATTATCTCTATTCCATTTTTACTTCTATACACATTTCTTGTTATATTAGCATCACCTGTAGTCCAAGTTGGTGCAACAGAAGATGTATCACCTACAATAACTGCTTCATGTAATATTTTTCCAAAAGCTTTACAATATGCTTTTTTATATGTTGGTTTTTCATCAACTTTCCATACCAAACCACCAAATCTCATTGTGTTAGGCTGTCTTCTTGTTTGTCTAAGTGTTGTATAATCATCATTTGTTAAATAGCCACCAGAATATAATCTAACCTGTGCTATTTTTGCCACTGGTCTATCTGAACCATCAATATCTCCACCTAAATATAAATATGTACTACTAGTTGATGCATTTCCAGATATAGTTTGTGTGCCTTCTGAAGTACCATCAACAGATAAGGTAACTAAATCATTTTCATCTCTCTTTAAACGTATAAAATGATATTGTGATGAATCAATATGAGTTGGTTGACCTGAAAAAAGATTAACATTTGAACCAGTTATAGGTGTCATTGTTGCACCACCTATTTTTATTTCAGCTTTTGCGTAAGTAGTACTACTTGAAACTGCTGTATGTGATATTTTAACATAATTTGTACTATTACCTTTACTGAATAAAAAACCAGCATCAGAGTTTGAATGATATGGTACATTACACCATATAACTATATCAAATTGACCAGAAAAATCAATATGAGAATCATCATCAATTCTAACAGCTCTTGAAGTATCACTACCTTGAAAATATATAACTTTTCCATCACATCCGTCTTGATATGTTGCAGTGGTTTCAACACCAGATGCTTCACTACCATCTAAGTCATACCCACCTTCATCTCTAGTAGCATTGAAGAAATTCCACACTCCTACCAATGATTTCGTATTAACTACATCTTGTATGTATGTTATTTTATCACCTTTTGTTACAGCAACCTGTCTTGGTAGAGTAAATTCACCAGTATCTACAGCTCTTGTACCGTTTTTCTCAACCCTAGCCCTAATCAACTCTCTAGGTTTATTATTTATGTAACATCTTACTTTTTTCAATGTAACACCTATGGGAATACAGCAGATACTTCATCTGAATGCATTCCATCACCACCACTATTTGTAGCACTTATTTTAAATCTGTATGATTTACCTGATGTTAAGCCAGTAACTGCGTATTCCTTATATGCACTATTACCTGATACTGCACCATCAAGACCACTATCATTAATCTTATCTGCAACAACATATGAATCAGTTCCAGATTTTCTGAAAATTCTGTATTGTGTGATAGTTGAAGCTGTATCTGAAGGTGCTTGCCATCGTAATCTAATCTTAGTTGCTGTACCACCACCTTCTCCAGATGTGTCACCACCATTATCAACTTGTGCTGCTGCAACATTTCTTGGTTCATTAGGTGTATCTCCATCATACATTGATATTACATTACCAACTATCATTGTTAGACTACCCTGCCAAACTACTGGTGAACCACCAGATATTGCACAATTTATTCTTGTAACGAAACCTTCTTTGAATATAACTTCACCTGCTTTCTTTGGTATAGCTATGAAATACCTATCAGATATATTATAACCTTGTAATGTTGAAAGTAAAAATGCTGCTATCTCATTAGATTCATAATATCCAGAGTCTGCTAAACCTGATATTGCAGTTGTACCAGCAGCATCATCATGACATTGACCAGATGTACTTATTGCTGCTTTTTCTTTAACTATAGGTGAACTACTATCCACATTATGAATTTGCCAACTCACAGTGATAGTCTCAGTATTACCCTCCATTTTAACTAGAACGTTCTGTGTTGAAGTTTCTTGTGGTAAAGCCATAGGTGATACTGGTTGATCTAATGTCATGTTTAAGTCAGATAAGTTAGCTAATTCTAATCTAAGGGTTTCTCCACCATACATGTTAGATGTTTTGTATAAATAAATAGAACCCATACCTATCTCCTATTTCTCCTAGAACTTGAAACTTGCTGTGCTTCTAATATAGTTGATCTCATATTATGATTATCCATACTATTACCACCATTTATTTCAATATGTGTACTTTGATCGTATGTGTTACCACCGTTATTATTATTTCCAAATCCAAGGAAATCCATTATACCATTTCCAAGACCACCAAGGAAATCTTCGTTTTTATGTCTACCATCTTCAATACCTCCACCAAGACCATTAGCAACCATGTCACCAATAAATGGTATTGCTCTTATTCCATCCATTATCCAATTCCATATTGTAGTCCAGAGACCAGTCCAATTAGCACCTATAGTTTTTATTCCACCTGAAAACCATTCCCATACACCAGTCCAGAATTTATTCCAAGAGTCTTCTATACCACCTACACCTGCTGCAAACCATGCGTAAACACTCAACCAATAATTATTCCAATTTGCATTTATACTTTCTATTCCATCATCCCACCATTTTTTTAATTCATCATAAGCCCATGTACCTAATGGTTCTAACACATAATCCCATATTCCAGTTCCAAATGCTATCAATGCATTTGCTATATCTGTTTGAACTTGAGCCCAATCTGTATTATCCACCCAATCTCTTATTCCTTGAGTCATATCAACTAGTATTTGTTTAAAGTCAACATCCTTGAACAATAATGCAAATGCTTTTGAAACATCACCTTCAGCTAAAGCTTCGAATGCACCAGCAAGTTTCTGTCCAATAAGATTACCCATCTCAATCATAACTGGATACATCTTTGTGTACCATGGTATAATAAATTTTCTAAGTAACATAATCATAATAGGTCTCATTATAAAACCAAAGAAATCACCAATTGGTCTTAATATCATCATGACACCAAACTTTAACATCTTTGACATTTGTTGGAACATCGGTGATGCATCAAATGCCATCTTTAATACTTTAAGTAATGTACCAGCTGCACCTGCACCTAATAATATACCAGTTTTATGTTTATCTGCAAACTCTCCTAATTTTGATAAATTCTTTCCCATACCTTCATCCATTTTTTCTTTTGCCTCATCTTGTTCACCTTGTTTTTGAGTCATCTCTCTACCTAATTCTTCTCTTTTTGATGGGTCTGTTTCTTCAGCAATAGCTTTTTCTAAGTTTTGAACAGTTTTAGTCAATTCATTATAATCTTCTTTTGATTGTTCATATTGCTGTGAAAGAGCTTTTCCTTTACTTGATATTGCACTAAATACTGTAGCCATTGTTGCACCTTTGCTTAATAAACCTGTAAACATCTGCATAGAACTTGTAGTATCTTGTAATGATTTTCTGTATCTTAAGTTTTCTTTTACCATATCTCCCTGTGCTTTAATTAATTCTTTTTGCTCATCCACTGTCTTATGAAATGATTTTGTACTACCCTCAGTGGCTTTTGCCTGTTTTTCCATCAATTTGGTGAGTCTTTCTACTTGCTCAGCAAGTCCTTTTACTACTTTTTGTAGCTCATCAGTGATTTCAGTATCATCAAAACCTTCATCCCCTTCGTTTGCACTCATAATGTTTTATATGCCTTCTAGTTTAAAAAGATTTCTTGGTTCTAGAATGTCTCATCTGTGCCTGCTCTCTACGTTTTTCTTCCATATGTAGTGCCATTAATTTTCTTAGATAAGTTAGAGGTAATTTATTGACTTTTTCGTAGTCCCATCCAAATTCTATTGCACAGACGTAGTAGATAGCGAATCTATCTCTGTCGGATTCAGAGAGCCTGTAAACGTTTCCACCCAGTCCCCTAAGAATTTCACTAAAGGGTAGTCTTTCATGACCTCCTTCATGATTGAATTGGCTTGTCTTGATTTAATATTTCTAAGTGCTACTGCATCATTTACTGCAAATGGTGCTTTTCTTAACACTTTTAAAAGTATTTGAAATCTATATTTTGGGATATCAACTTTTGGTTTTGATACATCTCCTAAATCTATTGAATTCTGAAGTATTGCTTCTAGTTCACCATATGTGATGTCATCTTCATATTCAATTGTTTCAGGTGTGCCACCCCAATCTATTTCAAAAGACTTTATAGCCATATATTACATTTTAATAAGTAATTAATAAACCTATTGATCTACTACTGTAATTTTTACACGTTTTACTTGCCAGTTAATTTCTTCAAATACTGGTTCAACTGGTTCTAAACCAGATACTGCATGATCATTTATTCCTAGACCATATCCAGTAATTGTAATTGATTTTGGACTTGATGCACCGTTAGTAAATACTAATTCTAATTCTGGTGTACCCATACTTTCAACTGTTTCTTTATAAGTTGAACCTTTCAACTGTAATATTAATTGGTCAATCAAATCATCATTCTTTAATGATGCTCTAAATCTACCAGTAATATCTAAACTTCTTTTAATACCAGCAACTGATTGTTGTGAGCCTATTGTGTATAACAAGTCACCGTTTTGTGAAAAGTTTATATCTGCTTCTTGTAATTCTGCTACAACTGTTCCACCTATTTTTAATGAACCATGTGCAAATGTGAATGGTTGTGAGTTTTCTGTTGAGTCATCTGAAAAACCTGAAGTACTTGGTGCATCTTCCTTTCCATAGACAGCGTCTACAGAACAATCAACAGTTCCACCTATTGATGTACTTATTGATAATGAATTTGCTACACATCCTTTCATTGTTCTTACTAATGTATCAGTTTCACCTTGAAAACCAATTTCTGTAGTAAATGTATTACCTATTAGTGTTTTTGTTGCAGCTCCTTCTGTTGCACTACCATAAATATATGGGTTTCCAGTAGTTCCAGCACCACTTGCAGAACCAAGAATTGATTTAAATATCTTATGAGATGTTGTATCTCCTAATACAAAGTTAATACCTAATGTTCCACTTTGTGTTCCATATGCGAATGCTGTTGGGTCTACTTGACCTAACTTTCCCAATGACATTTTATTGGTACTTAATGTAAGTCCACTAACTGCTGTTCTTTGACCAAATGAGTTAGTAATGGCACTTGCTGTACCAGCAAATGTGCTCTCATAACCATAATTGACATATGCATATGCACCTGTTCTTACCATATAACTGATTCCCTTTGTTTGTATTTAAAGATTACTTATGAAGGGTTTGTTTTTCTAATAGATACGGTTAATACGTGATTAAACATATTACGCATGTATTGATTTCTTGTATATGAGGAAATTACTCTCAAATCGGTATAACTACTACCACCTCTTATTTTGGCTGTTAGTATCCTTATACTCTCCTTGACTATATCATTATGCCTTTCATCATCTTGATATGTTCTGATATCTAAATCTATGGTTATATCATGCCAATGATCATCTCCATATAGCCCAAAATACTGTATTTTTTCTGCTTTAGGTGTTATAACTATTTGATCTCTTCTATCATCTATAAATCCTACAGATCTCTTTTTCCATGCCTTTGTAATTTCTGGGACTTGACCAGCAGACCAATTATCATTAAGTAAATCTATTACAACTGTTGCTGCATCATAGATGAAAGAGCTCATTTAGTAACCCCACTTTCGTATGAATATGATTGTGTATATGGAAATCTCATATTAGTCCATTTTTCATTTCTACTGAAGGTTCCTCTTTTTGGTCTCATTTTTGATGTTATTAAATCCCATTCGTGATCTTTTAAAGATGCTGGTCTTCTACCAACATACCATATTTTTCTTGCTATTCTAAATGTCATAGAATCTTTAAGAGATTCTTCTTGTTCAGATGATATTGAATCTAAATTAGTTCCTTGCCATTCATTATATTCTTCAGTTAAGCTACCATTTGTCATACCTTTTGTTTTTTTATTATCAACCCAATCTCTTATTCTTGACATATCTACTCTAGTTTTAGGCATTATGTATCTATCATAATGTTCTGGTAATTTTTCTTCTGGAAATTGACCACTCTTGTTTATTATAGCAACATCTGGAGGTTCTTTGTAAATTGATTCTTTTGGTTTAAACATTGCTTCTAGTGTATCAACTAACTCTAAGAGACCTGAAACATTTTCCAATTGAACATCTTTTACACCCTGTGGTGTATTTATGTAAAGTTTTCCTTTTCTTTTTCTTGCAACAAATCCTCTATCTCTCAAAAGTTTTGCTGTTCTAGAAGTAAAGTAATCTTGAAAATTCATTATGGTATCACGAATATCTCCCTTCTGTTTTCGATACACTTTTCAATATCTTCCTCCCACTTTCTTTTGGATTCAGATACATTTGTCATACCACCAGTAGGGAGTTCATCCATTCTGAAACTTGTATTTAATATTTCAATACATGTCATTTTAATTACAGCGTCTTCAATGTCGTCTGGGATAGTTGTATCACCAGCAAACTCTTCTCCACCATATCTATACGTGACTCTAACTCTATTTTTTCTTAGAATTGAAAATATAAAACCTCTCAAGTATAATCTACCATATTCATATTCTATGTCATACCAATGTGAGTTATCTAAAATATTATCCCATGTTGCACTTGCACCCTGCCAAATTTCTATTTTATCTCCAGAACTTGTATCAAGTTCGTATATGTTTCTGTGTTGTAGAAAAATAGGTGTACCCCATCCATAAGTATAAAGTAATGGTAAATCATGAACTTCTCTGGTTACTTTTTTTGATCTCCATGCATGTCCTATTCTCCTTTCTAATTCTCTTTCTTTTCGATTGATTATCTTTTCAACCTGTGCTTTATTAGGAGTAGTGTTAGCATTAATAGGGACTCTGAGATAATCCGATACATCGCCAACTGAACAGTATGTTGTGACCATATAAATACTAGTTCGGCTTTGTATTTAAATTTACTTGAAAACGACTGTATATTCAGCATTACCTGTGATATCTGCAAATATACCATCTTCGAAACGTCTGTTTATACCTACATAGGTACCTTGTTCTTCTGAAAATATGGTGAATTCTGCTGTTCCACTTCCAGATGTACCATTTTTAAAGATACATTTTGCACCAGATGAACCTGATTTTGTAACATAAACTGATACTATAACTCCATGTGCACCTTTAATTGTTGTATCAGCATTGAAAGATACTACATTGTGGTTATATTCTACCATGAATTATATGATAATTACGAATATATAAGGATTATGACTGAAAAAGAAAAAAAAGTCGGCTATTTTGGACTCTAGTAGCCTATGACTAGGAATTCGAATACTTTATTTGCAATTGAAGTTGAGTTTGCTACTTCTGCAAATACAGCACCTGCTGAACCACCTACGGAGTATAGTTTGATTTTACTATTGGCTTTGTCATATTCTACTTTGTATAGTGAATCTGTAAATTCAGGTATCACTGCAACGAGTGTAGAAATTCTTCCCTCTATTGTGAGGTCAGCTGCCACTCCATTGGTTGCATAAGCGTCAGAACCACCAGCAGTGACTTTGACCTTATAAATTCGCAGTTTAGAAGTTAATGCTGCTTGCCATGAAAGTGTTTTTCTCACGTTAGCTGCTGTCCAATCGGATGTACTTATTGTAACTGCCATATAAAAGTGTAGTATCTACCTATATATAAAGATTAAAAAAAAGAAAAAAGGATGGTTTGACTAGAGTTTAATATCTCTGATCTTACCTTGAGATTTGAAGTGTCTACAGACAGTTTCACCCATAGTTCTGAATACACCTTTCTCAACAAATGCATTGTTGACAAATGGATATGCAGGGGTTCTTCGAGTTGCTTCGTAGTATTCTGTTGGAATTGCGATTTGTATTCCTATTCTTGGATATCCGTAACCCTCAGCATCTGATGTGTCCAATGCGAATAATCTACCGATCTCTGCTGAGTCGCTAGCATTGCTTGGTGCATCCTTGCTTGGGATGA
>Ga0114934_10002039_pt1 | contig 13076 bp, 9 predicted proteins | sample 4SBtaG_2_FD_99695 | JGI IMG/M metagenome (GOLD analysis project Ga0114934, IMG submission 99695) | Deep subsurface microbial communities from Kolumbo volcano to uncover new lineages of life (NeLLi) - 4SBTROV10_white metaG | ecosystem: Environmental > Aquatic > Marine > Volcanic ... | reverse complement strand
TAACCATACTCTTTCTTTAGTTTAGATTCCTCTTTTATTCTATCTATCTGCCAAAGATGACCAGGACGCGAATATTTCTTACGAAGCTTTGATTTTACCATTTAAACACCTTTTTTAGCTTTAACTTTCTTTCTTACTACACCAACTGTCGAGCCAACTCTCCCACGCACGTTGGCACCTCTAGAACGTGTTCTTTGCCCTCTAACTTTGTAGTTGTAAAAATGCCTAACGCCACGATAGCATCTAATATTCTTTAGTCTTCTAATGTCCATCTTTCCTGCCAAGATTAAATCATGAGATAATAAATGCATATCCTTTCCAATTACAATGTCCTTTTGTCTATTATACAACCAAGATGGAATCCCGTATTCTTTAGGATTAACAAGGACCTTCTTTATTTTATCTAAATCTTCATCTGACAAATCAGCAAGTTTTACATTATCAAAACCAAGAGCTTTTCTTATTGCATGTGCATATGACCAACTAATACCTTTAATTGATATTAATGCATGTTCTATTTTTTTGTTGCTATCTAAATCTGCCTCGGCTATACGAATTACTTTTTTAAATTCTCCTTGCTTTGGAGCTTTAGCTGTTTTAGGTTCAGATTTCTTTTTAGACATGATAATCTCACTAAATTTATCCTTTATAAAGATAACTGTATAAATATTTTCCAAATTTTAGTATTAACTTAATTTATTTAAACTATGAAATATTTATATTCTTATGCAAATTAAAGAGCATTTTATATACTTTAAATCTCTTGGTAATCAACTTAGTTTTTCAGTTTTATTTTTAGTATTTTGTAGTATTGGATTTTTTATAATAGATGCGTTTGAGAAAGCGGGATATTTAAATTTAATTCTTTCAATTATAAAAGGAGTATTTGCAGCAGGTGGGGCATATCTTCTTTTTTACTCTGTAATATTAAGTAAAGAATTAACTGAAAAATATTATAAAAATTATAAAATCAAAAAATAAAATGATTACCAAATTATTGTGTAAATCTTATCTTTTGGTTCTTCTGAATTTTCACCAGTATTTTCTGAACTTTCTTTGTCTGCTTCCATCGGTGGAGTTGGTGGCTTCTTGAAAAATTTAATTAATCTTCTTCTACTTAAAAATGCTATAATTGCAATAGCACTTATTAACAACATCCAAACCAAATTGTTCATTGTAAATTTACCTGCTGCAATGAAGAAACCTGTAATTCCTCCAGGTGTAGTTGGTGGTATAGGTGGCGTAATTGGTGGTTTAGAAGGTTTATATGATATTATACCTTCACATGTTTTTATAGCATTGTCAAATTGTCTGGCATTTATTTGACTCATTGCATTGTCATAATTGCTACTTAACGAAGTTACATTCGTCCCATTGGATTTTAATTCGTCAATATAATTTTTTGCATCATTACAAACAGATGTTGCGTTCTCCTCTTTAAGATTTGTAAACTTAAGCACAAATGAGTCCGAATCCCCTACAATAACATTGCTTGCCTCAACCTTAATTTCATAATCTCCGCTTAGCAAATTAATTGGGGCTATTTTCAATACAATATCTTTTGACTCGCCTTTATCCAAGTTAAATGTTGGCTCTGTAAATTCATAATTGCCTTTTGGAATTCCGCTTAAAGACATTTTTAGCCCAGCAAGATATTGATCCCCCTCATTTTCAACATGTACATTTATATTAATCATCTCGTCCGAAGTCATACTAATTTCATCTTCATCTATGGTTAAATTCATTCTAGCATTTGTTGGAGGGGCTCCTCCGCCACCACCACCTCCCGCAGGAGGATTCACAATATTAATTCCAATTGTATCTTCTCCAAGATTATTCAAATCATCCGCAATTTTTACAACCAATGTTGACGAACCCAATGCTGCATCGTCGGGAATCCCAAAAGTCCCAGCACAAATTCCGGATGTTTTATTGTAAACCGCATTTGAAGTAAGCAATCTTGTTCCTAAACTAACTTCACAGGATGTTCCGTCCGAGATTCCAATACCCAAATCGTTAATGTTTATCTCTATGCTGGCTGTCCTCCCCCTAATTAAATTTGAATTGGCAACAGGTTTAATTATATTCATATTTGGGGGTGTGTTGTCAATTCCAACATCTGTACTGTTTGAATTACTATTGCCTGCCAAATCATAAGCATAAACCATGATTGTATAATTTCCGTCGCTAAGCAACTTGGAATCAAAATTGCCATTCCATTCATTATTTCCAATAAAGGCAAGGGTTCCACTTACATTAGTTCCATTAACATTGTATTCAACTCTATCTATTCCTTTACTATCTTCAGCATGCACGCTTAAATTGACATACCTATTTGTTCCGCCATACCAATATCCACTTGTGGCATCAACAAAAGAGATGTTTATATTACTTGGTGGAGTTAAGTCAACCGTGAAATTTACACTATCTTCTCCTACATTATTACTTGAATCATATGCTCTAACTGAAACTTTATGATTTCCTTCCGAAAGAGAGTTTATAGTATAATTGGTATTTAATCCAACATCTACCCAACTACCACCATCTACTTGAATCTCATAATGGTCTATACTAACATCATCGCTGCCGTTCCATTCTACGGTAATAGATGTGGTGTTCAAGTAATCATTATCTTGCGGCGAAGTTATATTCACATCAGGCGAAGTTGTATCAACTACATCAAAATGCCTTAAAGCAGAACGCCCTTCGTTCCCCGCATCATCGGTGCAATTTACATGCCATTCATAATTTCCCAATGTCAATCCGCTTACCTGCCAAGAACTATTTGCGCCGCTTGTGATATTATCCGCTTGCGCTACCGAATCATTCAACACCAACTCGCAATAAAGAGTCGTGCTAACTGTATCTGTGGCAGTAAAATTAAAAGTTACTGAAGGCCCCTCTTGGGAGCCTTCAGCAGGTGAGGTGAGTGTTATTTGAGGGGCTGTTGTATCCACTACTGTTAAAATGTGACTTTCAGATACTTCATGGTAATTATTCGTTTCAGGCATGGCTGCTGTTATGTTGTAAGTTCCAACTGAAAATGTTTGTGTTGTGGATAAAGGCGTATCCCCGCTATCTATTAAAGTCCCATTAACATAAATTTCAGCATATTTGTTTACGGTTGAAGTTAAGTTAATTTCAACACCTTCGTATGCTTCTGCAGTTGTATCCCCGTCAATTCCATCAATTGTTAAAGTTAAAATTGGATATGCTTTGCTAATTGTAACAGTTCTTATTATTTCTGCATCGGCATAATTTTGTGAATTGTTGAAAATAAATTTGTATTCATAAACTCCTGCATCTAAAGTTTCTACATCAGGATTATTAACTAATGTCCCATTAAGGAATAAGTATAAATCGCCATCGGTGATTGTTGCATCTTTCCAACCACTTGCATTTGTTTGCGTTCCATAATCAGCAGTGAAGTTTGCCTCATTACCATTAATTGCCAAATGGACTAAGGAATTAATTGGATCTGTTGGATCATAGATTGTTTTCTTAGCTATTTCATACTGCAATTGTTGCGTTGAATTCCAGTTGTTAACAGAATCCACCGCATACCACTTGTAATAATAAGTTCCTGCGTTCAAAGAACTAAATGTAATCGAGTATTCATCTCCACTAACATTTATATCTCCATTTGAGAGGGTATAATTTTGCCCATTAAATTCGAGAACAACATCATTTATTCCACTCACATCTGTCCAATTTATGTAAAATGTATATTGCCCGTTTGCATCATATTCAGTTCCGCTTGCAGGAATTACATGTTCATTTGAAAAAAAGGGCCCATCGGCATCCAACACAAAAGTTTCATACCCTAAGCTGCTACTTACGGTTTCTCCGGAATTTGCATCTGTTCCGCTTGCAGTTACGCAAACTACATAATTTCCAGAAGAAGCACTTGTAGTTGAAATGTTAAAAGTATATGTTTGTGTTGAACCACTATCTATATCCGCGCTTGCAGGCACATAAGGAGTTAATGTAAAACTATTGGTTACATCATTACCTGCACAGCTACCTTCATGAATTGTGGCAGTGATTGAGGTTGAATTCGCAGGAACATCCCCATCGTTGGCGACAACTACATTAACTTCCGCCTGCATACCTTGAGCATTTATAAGATTTGGATTTATCCAAACCCCACTGCCCAAGCTTCCATTTAATTCAAGCTCTCCGTCATCTCCTCCAGCTCCCTGTTGGATTATAACACCTATCGAATTTGAGGCCGACACCACATCTCCGGAATTCTCATCCGTTCCGCTTGCTGTTGCAGTCAAATTATCCACGCCCAAAGTTTGCGCGCATGTAACCATAAAAGTCGCTACTTGACTAGCACCACTAGATATGTTTCCTAATTGAACCGTACTGGGTGTTACGGATGAACCCATACTTGATGTTAAGCTAACCGCAACATTTTCGGCTGTTGCTTCACCGCCATTTGTAACATCAACATACAATTCGTATGTCTGCCCTTTGTTACAGTATTCATGCCTGCTTAAGTTTGTAGATAGAGTTAAAGTTAGACTTGCAGGATTTTCAAGATTAACACTAACTGAATCGCTTCCGGAATTACCGCTATTTTGAGCATCTACATTAATTGTCCAAGCGCCGCTTGGATTTGAGCTTGAGGTGTGGTAATCCGCTGAATAAATACCTTGACTAACTTCAAGTAATACGAAGCTATTGCCTGTGTTTGGCCCGTTTGCAACTACAGATGCACCAGACAATAAATTATTATTTATGTCTCTTACCTCAGCTGTAACTGTAACAACTTGCCCTTTGCTAAATGTATCCCCATCGTCAGGGGATGTTATATTAACAAAAAGGGTTGCATTAACATCAACAGTGGTTGAGTTGCTGCCGGTATTGTCAAACCCATCATCTGCATTTATATCAATTGACAGGCTTCCTTCAGGTGTGCTGCTTGGAATTGTATAACTGCCAACCCACTCCGAATCGTTATTTGGATTTGTCAATGTAACAACATCTCCATTTATGGTTGCGTTAACACTGCCGGTATCAACATCAGTTCCATCTGGATATGTAATTGATACATCAATTGGAATGGTTTCGCCGCGATTAAACTCGTCCCCCTGTGACGGCTGGTTAAAGATAATTGCAAGATTAATCGGCAAAATAGTCAAGTTTACCTCGTTCAATTTCGCATTATCTTGGAAGAACTCAACCGTCCAAGTTCCAAGAGGGTCGTTATAATTAATATGGTATGTATAGCTATATGTTCCGTCCGAATTATCGTTCATCAAAATAAGGTTCCCATTTGGATCGGTAAAGTAAACGTTCTGTCCTGAAAGTGGATTTCCGTCTTCATCATTTAAGGATATCCAAATGAACACGTTCTCCCCGCGATAATATGTATCGCTTTCCATATTTGTTGAATTAACAAAATGAATGTTATTGGTTGACAATCTCTTAACTAAAGAAAAATTATATGTTCCAGTTACTTCCCCATCCCCAGAAATTGAAACATTCTGCGAAAAGTAAGCGTCATGCTCAACTTTTAATGTCCATGTATCTCCAGGATCTCCGGGCTCAAAATAAGCGTCAATTTCATAATACCCATTGGCGTCTGTTGTATCAGTATTGCTTCCAGAAGAAACAGTTTCACCGGGAGAGGTTAAATTCAAAACCGCACCGCTAACAGGTGCCCCAGTTTCATTATCCACGACAGTCCCGTTTATATGAAAATGTGTGAGAGGCAAAGCACTGACGCTAGCAATACTCATTAGAAAAATTACAAAAGTAAAAAACAAAATGAAGGTTTTTTTCATTTATTCACCCCACCAAAAAATTTAGTACTTCGGCAAGCTCCTTATCTTCGCAATAGCAGCATTGTATCTGTTCTCTAATTCCTTATTGTTTATCTCGTTCTTTGCCCTTCTCTTGCCGTGGAACAATGCAGTTGCTACTGCTGAAACAACCCCACCTATGCCGAACCAATCCTTTTGTATGTATGTTTCTGATGTCTCGTCGTGCGCTGGAGAATGTATACTGTATGGGTCAACTTTCATTGTGTGCTCGTCAACATTTATATTATAACTGAGGATTCTTCCCTGTGCATCCTTGTTTGGAGTGTAAACTGCAGTGAATCCTCCAACTGTGCTGTTTGTGTCAGGCACATGCAACACATAACTATCACCATTTAACACAAGCGTTGGAAGTGTGGCATTAAACGTGCTATTTGAAGTTGAATTCTCTGTTATTTGCGCACCAGACGGGTATGTGTACACTGAAACTTTGCTCTCATTGATTAATCCACTTATGTTATTTGTATCTTTTATGGAGATATTGTGTTGTGGCACAACAAGATTATATCCGCCATTTAGCATATCAAATGCTGGCACATCTACTGTTCCGTTTGGCAATGTCAATTGAACCATTTGGTTTGGTACTTCAAGAGTATAATTGCCAACTGTTATGTTATGTCCATCAACAGCCTGCTCCAAATTTGGAACATGTGTTGTACTATGAGTTACTGGCGGTACAACTGCAGGCATAAGATACGAAGCAAATAAAGCACCAATTCCTACCCAACCTGCAATCTCTGTGAGCAATCCTGGCAATCTTCCCTTCTTTTGTTTTTTCATGTATGCTTCCTTATCATATATCTTGAATTCTGTTAAGGATATTTCTTTCTCTTTTTCTTCTGGGAATATTTCTGAAACAATTTTATTTACTGCATCGTTTATTTCTTTGTAACTTATATTACTCACTATAAACTCGTCGTCTGTTTCTTTAACTTTAAATTTATTGTTTTTTTTATCAACACTAATTCCACTCCCACTAAGAATATCTTTAATATCCTTAGCGTAAGGCATAGATTTGTTAATATGGTACGCTAAAACCTTTGATTTGCTAACTAGTGCATCATCAAGTTTTTCTTCTTTCGCAAGAGAAGCTAATACATTTCTGACATCTTTTATATTTATTCCTTCTTCGCCTCCTGATGTGTTCCCATCCAGCTTGTAAAATTTTAGATAATATTCAGTAGTGGGTTGATTATTTACCTCAACTTCTTTTTCATCAAGAAGAGACTCCAAATATTGTTTTTCCTTCTTATCTTTTATTGAGCCTAATGACTCTTTAAGCTGATTGTAAGTTTTTTCGTCCAAATTTAAAACAGCATATTCACCATCATCAAATTCTAGTATTTTTTTATTATAGTTTGAAAGAAATATATCTGCCTTTTCTTCTGGGGATAATTTTTCAGTTATATCTTCACTAGGCATATCAAAAAGAATCGCAGTAAGTTTACCATCTTCATTTTTTTTATTTCTGATACCCCATCCCCAATAGTTTATTACATCACCCATCTTAATTTTATCTTTATCCTTACCAAGTTTCTTAGCTATCTCATCTTTATCCAATTCGCCTTTTTCTAATTTATTTTCAATTTTTTCTTTAAAATTATTATAAAAGCTTTCAGCAAACTTAAGTGAACTTTTCGAGGAGGGTGGTTTAACTTCATCAATATTTTTAATTTCAAGTGTTGCTATTATAATATTACCTTTCTCAGGACTATTTAGAAGAAGATCTCTCAGTTCATTACTAATTTTATTATATCCCTCCTCTGTTGCATAAATATTAATATCTTTACCTTCTTTTCTTTCATCTACCGAAACTAAATATTCATACATATGTTTTTCAAATATATCTCTTAATAAAGAATTAGAAAGTGCATCTTCATCCAACTTTACTAGTTTCATCTTTTCTGTTTTATCTGGATTCACCTCTGCAGATATTTCTGCAATGTCATCAAGAATTCCAGGCATCTCTTTTTCCAATTTTCCAATTTGGTAGTCAGAGAATATAAATCTCCCAGTATTTTCAGTCTCTTTTTCAACCATGATTCCCACCCCTTTTTACTACATTTTAGTTATCACAGAATAGCTAATAGTTATTTATAAACCTTTCGTTTTTTTGCTTCTAAATAGTGATAAAAAAATAGCGCCAGGGGCAGGACTTTCACGCACCCCCGAGTTCTCTTTTCCGGGCGCGCTTTTCTCTTTCGAGAGAAAAGGGTGCTTTTGAACCTGCACGCCCCGAAGGACACGGAGTCTCGAGCTCCGCGCGTTTGCCAGATTCCGCCACCCTGGCACTAATAAATATTATAAACAAATAGAGTTTTAAAAATGTATGCCAGAAATTGTAATCGGACGAAGTGAGAGAGATTTAAAAAAATATGGGACAGAAGGAACTGTTTTTATTGGAAAACAATATGTAAAAATGGGAGACACGATGTCTCTTGCAAACAAAGTTCTCCTTGATGTTATAAGGCCTCATATCATTTTAGTAACCGGAAAGCGTGGAGAAGGCAAATGCCTTCATGGAGACACCCCAATTGTTTTAGCTAATGGCGAAGTGAAAACCATAAAGGAACTTGCAGAGGATAAAAACGACATCTTATCCTTGGATTACAATCTTAAATTGAAAACTGCAAACAAAACCAAATTTTATTTGAGAGAAGTCAACGAGTTAATTGAAATAGAATTAAAGACGGGAAAGACCATTAAACTCACCCCTGAACATCCGCTTCTTACGGTAAAAGGTTGGGAAAACGCATGCAATCTTAAAGAAGGTTCGAGAATAGCAACTCCGAGAAAAATAAATGTCTTTGGCTCCGAAAACATGAGTGATTCAGAAATCAAGCTTCTTGCCTACCTAATTGCTGAGGGACACTTGAAAGAAGAAGTTATTTTATTCTCAAATACCGACGAAAAGATAACGAAAGAGTTTAAACAAGAAATTAAAAATTTTGGGGAGAATTTTGTCAAAGAAATTAAGTTTGATTCTAAATCTCCGATAAGAAGATGGCTGGATAGTCTTAATTTGTATGAAAAAGAATTTTTGAAAAAAGAAATACCCAATGTACTGTTTAAACTGCCAAAATATAAACTTGCATTATTCTTAAACAGACTTTTTAGTTCCAAAGGGGAAATATATCCAAGAGCAAATGAATGGGAAATAAGTTATTCAAGTTCATCCAAAAAATTGATAACACAGATTCAACATTTACTCCTAAGATTTGGAATAATTTCAAATGTAAAATTAAAAGTTGCTAATAATGATTTAAGTTATAAATTAATAATCCAAGCTCAAAATGCAATTAAGTTTTTGCAAGAAATTGGCTTCTTCGGCTCAAAAGAATTAAAAGCGGCGATGGCATTAAAAGAGTTAAAGTCCAAAATAAGAAATCCCAACGTAGACACAATACCAAAGGAACTCTGGAGTTGGTACAAACCAAAAAATTGGGAGAATAGCGTAGGTATTGGTTATTCTCCAAGCCGAGAGAAGTTGCTGCAAATAGCTAGGATTGACAATAATGAATCTGCCATAAAATTGGCCGAATCAGATATATATTGGGATGAAATTGTAAGGATTAAAAGATTATGTGGTAAATTTATGGTATATGATATTTCCGTTCCTAAATACCACAACTTTATAGCTGGGGATATAATTGTACATAATTCATACACAATGTCACAAATTGCAGAAAGTGTAATCTCTTTTTTGCCAAAAGAAATTTCTCAAAACATCTCTATGCTCTTCCTTGACACAATGGGAATTTTCTGGACTATGAAATTTCCAAACTATCGAGATGAAGCGCTCTTGCACAAATGGGGGCTTGAACCAAAGGGTTTGAAAAATGTAAAACTTTTTGTTCCTGGTGGAAAGTTTGACGAATTAAAAGAAAAAGGCATACCTGTTGATGAAAAATTTTATTTAACGACATCTGATTTAGAACCTCTTGAATGGTGCTTAACTCTTGGCATAAAACCAACAGACCCTACAGGTGTATTAATAACACGTGTCATAACAGAACTTAAAAAAAGTGAAGAATTGTTTGACATAAATGATATAATAAAAAAAATAAATGAAGATAAAAAAATAGATGAAAAAATAAAAACCGCTGCAGCGTCAAGGTTCGAGGCCATAAAAAGCTGGGGTTTGTTTGCAAAAGAAGGAACTAAACTTGACAAGATAATACAAGGCGGTGTGGCTTCAATTCTTGATATATCTGTTTATACCCATGTTTATGGTGCATTCTCAATCCGTTCGCTTGTAATCGCGCTTTTTGCAAAAAAAATTCTCGAAGAAAGAGAAATGGCAAGCAAGATGGAAGAAAAGGAAGAAATAGAAGGCGGCCTGTCCTATTTTAGAGAAAGGAAAATTAAAAAGAAAAAAACACCAATGGTTTGGATTTTTATAGATGAAGTGCATGAGTTTCTGCCGCAGAAAGGAAAAACTCTTGCAACAGGACCTTTATTGCAATTAATTAGGGAAGGAAGGCAGCCAGGAATTTCTCTTGTGGTTGCAACACAGCAGCCTGGAAAAATGAATACTGACGTTCTTTCACAATGTGATATTGTAATTTCCCATAGGGTAACTTCTAAGATGGATATCAATGCATTAAACACTATAATGCAAACATTCATGACACAAACTCTATCACAATCCCTTAACCAGCTTCCAAGAGTAAAAGGATGTGCACTAATTCTTGACCAAAACCAAGAGAGATTATATTCTGTACAAATGAGGCCAAGATTCTCGTGGCATGGAGGAGAAACTCCAACTGCAATTCCGCCAAAGGCTAAAAAGATTTAAAATAATTAAAAAGGGACTCGGAATAAGCCATCATTATTTTTACTTAGTTATGTTTTAATTAATTGATAATTTGGATAACCAACATTTGGAATGGCTTCTTTTCTGTCTTTAATCTTTCTAGAGCCAAACCAAAAATAATTTACTACTCTGTTAGCAAATTCTGATTTGCTTGTTTTAATCACAAATCCAAAAGCTTTATAAAAAAGATAAATAACATTGAGAGTTACATTTCTCAAGGCCTTTAGTTCCCAGAAGCTGATAAATCCTTTGAATAGCATAACAAACAAAACAGCAGTTCCCATATAGCCGAGCACCATGCCTTTCCATAATAATAGTATTGAAATCAGGTCCGCTCCACCCATTATATAAAGCATAAAATTTGGCTTTCCAAAAAAACTTGCAATGCCTTTAATAAAAAGAAACGAAATAGTATATGTTAATATCAAAGAAGGCCTCAGACCAGTAACTAGCATAATTGCTGCAAAAATATCTGTCAAGCCCATTAAATAAACTAACATATGTATCACTTTGAAATATCTAAACATATATATTTAAGAGTTTCTATAAATTGATAGGGGTGATTAAATGGTAAATCCAATTAAATCTGAATATATAACATTGGGAGAAGGAAAGGGAATAAGAGTTACTCTCTGGCCAAATAGTTTAAGGCTGGAAAGGATTGAAAAAAAAGAAGGAAAGTGGGAAACCTCAGAAAAAATAACACTTGCCATAAAAGTTCTTGAATGGCTTGGGGTAAGAATTCCTGCATTTATTGCAATGATGGAAGCACAAAGCAAAAACAAATAAGAAGTTGCAGTTATATTCTGTCATAACGATCTAGAGAAATGAGCCTCAGCATAATTTTTGTGGTGTAAATTAGAACAAAAATTAAGATGTGGTCTTCCAAAATCATCCAAACAGTTATGCATATTGTTATGAGATAAGACAACAAATATCCTAAAATATTGGTAAATAGATAATATCATTTAAAAATTTCTAAATAAATATAAACACCTAAAAGTTTAGAAATAACATGATAAAAGCAATTCTTTTCGATTTGGATAATACATTAATTGACTTACGCAAACTAAAACAAATGGCAATAGAAGCTTCGGTAGCAGCCATGATAGGCGCTGGACTAAAAGTGAAAAGAGACAAAGTGATGAAAGTAATTGATAACATTTATAGGGACAAGGGTGTAGAATACCAGAAAGTTTTTGATGATACACTAAAAAAACTAATTGGAAAAGTGGACTATAAAATACTTGCCGCCGGAATAAGTGCCTATAGAAAAATAAAAAGTGCACATTTGGATCCTTATCCAGAAGTCTTGCCAACTTTGATTAAACTCATTCAGAAGGGATACAAACTTGGAATTATAAGCGATGCTCCAAAGATACAGATATGGACGCGACTTTGCGACGCAAAACTGCAGCATTTCTTTGATGTTGTTATATCTGCAGAGGATACACAAAAGAAGCCAAGCAAACTTCCATTCAAACTTGCACTAAAAACCTTAAAATTAAATCCAAGCGAAGTTCTTATGGTTGGAGATTCACTTGAAAAGGACATAATCGGAGCGAAGAAACTCGGTATAAAAGCAGCCCTTGCAAAATACGGGGAAGTAAAAGAACATATAGTTGGCTTTGAAAACAAAAAGAAAAAAGTCAATGTGAAATTAGATTTTACCCTTAACAAATTTTCAGATTTACTTAAAATTCTCTAAAAGAAAAGCTTATAAAATAAAGAATGTAAATAAATAGGATTAAATAGGTGATATGATGCCAGTATGCGAAATATGCGGTAAAAAAGTAAAAGTTACCTATAAATGCAAGGCATGCGGTACAAAATTTTGTGAAAAATGCGGCGACAAAGATAGGCTACTTTGCGACGATTGCATAGAATACGAGGAAGGTGCACAGGGAAAATACGTATTAGAACAGGAATTTGAAGCAGATACAGATTAATTCTAAACACATTTTTTCTTCGAATTTATACAAATCTTTGAACTTTAAAAAACTGGAGAGTGCGATGATTAATTTATTTTTCCAAGAATTCCTTTTCTTTTTACGTAATACTCGTTCACTTCCTTCTCTGGTAAAAATGATTTTTCAATATCTTTAATAATCTCTACTAAGGTGCTAAGTTGTTCTTTTGTAGGTTCTTTTGTAATGTCTATACCAAGTTTTGATAATTGTTTCCGAAGAATTGGGTTGACAAATTCCTCTCCTCCAATTTCATGATATAGTTGTACTGTAAATATATCCAGTGCTTTTGTTGAAGATATCATATTTGATATTAAATATAAGGAATCATCAAAATAAACCTTCGGCTTAAAACCAATACTGAGCAATCCAATATCATTAAACGCAGTTTCAACATTTTCCCCTGTTTTTGCACTTGTAAAATAAAAGTTAGATTTATATTTCTCGGAAAAATACAAAAGT
>Ga0114934_10002037_pt1 | contig 13084 bp, 16 predicted proteins | sample 4SBtaG_2_FD_99695 | JGI IMG/M metagenome (GOLD analysis project Ga0114934, IMG submission 99695) | Deep subsurface microbial communities from Kolumbo volcano to uncover new lineages of life (NeLLi) - 4SBTROV10_white metaG | ecosystem: Environmental > Aquatic > Marine > Volcanic ... | reverse complement strand
CATTTGACACCATTTATGTAGCGTTACATAACGATGACTTATACGAAAACATAAAATCTAAATCGCTTATTTATTTATTTCGTGGAGAAGAAAGAATAAGCGTATACGATAATTTTGAGGACGAGTATACTATACCGACAAGTGATTTTAAATCGCATAAAGTAAGGATAAATACTATTAGGGCGGTAAATTCATACATCAAAAAACAAAGACAGGATGTAATAAACACTTATGATATGCTTAGAGCTAATGAGTATTACGATTTTAAAAGTATGGTAGGTTAAAATGAACAGGTCACATTTACCTTTAATAAATATCAATTCTGTAGTTACTTACAATCCACTTTCCAAAAACACTTCGAAAAACAGATATAGACTAGACAAGATATCTGATTTGGCGAATCAAGAAAATATAGACGTCGATGATTTGTTGAAGGATTTCGCTATTTATTTATCGAATGTTATAAAATTGCGATTGCAAAATGCAGTTAAGAAACAAAAAATAGGTAATAAACCTATGAAAAACCTTTACAAACCATTATCCCCCTCTTATGCTAAAAGGAAGACACCTAAAAACAAAGACAAGTTCTGGATAGATACTGGGTTTATTATCAAAAACCTGAGGGTATATAGAGCCGGTAGATATGGTGATATTTATATTGGGTTTCCAAGGAATGTTAGACATCCAAAATCTAAGACTAGATTATACAAAATTATTATGTGGTTGGAACGTGGCACTAAAAAGCAACCAGCCAGACCCCTTATAAAGCCAACAGTTGTTCTAGTATCTAAAAATATAGCTGTTTACTTCAATCATTATATGACCAATATTAGGAAATAACAGATGGAAATAAATCAAACTATGGAAGACCCTAAATTGTCAGAGGCTAGAACAGTGATAAAAGAATTCATTTCTGTTTATAAGACAAAGCCCAACACATTAATAATGCCGTTCGAATACAAATATGCTCTTAGTAAAGAAACACGTGAGCGTTTAGATAAACGATATATGATAGTTTTTTCTAGCGACGTATGGGGGTTAATGGCTTCCCTTACTAAGGTGCCAGAACCACTTGAGGATGATGAGTTACCTTTTTAGTTTTTACTGTATATTAAAAATTTCCAATACTGAATTTATACATAATCAAGAAATTAACACAAAAGGAATTAGTCATGAGTCAATTTATTGGAAAATCAACAATCACAAAAGTAGCACCAGCAGTTTATACAGACGACAAATCAGAAAATGCTTCTGAAATATATCAAGGTATTTCAACTTATAAAGTGTTGGAACAACTATCCAAATACGGGTGGGAACCGACTGATGCAGGTCAGGCGTATACTAAAAAACAAAACCAGTCAGGATATGCTTACCACTACGTTCGTTTACAAAACAGAGAACTTAAAATCAATGATGGCAACAACTACGAAATCATAGTTACTAACAGTCACGATGCTAAACATTCACTTTCTCTCAACTTCGGGATTTTCCGTTTAGTTTGTAGCAACGGTCTAGTATTGGGAGACAACATCATTGAACCAATAAGATTAGTTCACGTTGGTAAAACTTTGGAGGAACAGGTCAAAGATGCAGTAGTTAAAATTGCAGAGGATGCTAAAACGGCATTAAATTTTGTAAACAAAACATCTTCAATTAAAACTACTAAGAAAATTAGGGTTCAGTTAGCTAGAGAATCATTCATAGCTCGTACCAAAAAACAACCCACTGAAAAACAGATAGACCAACTTCTATATGTTAATCGTCCAGAAGACGAAAGCGATGATTTGTACACTTGTATGAACGTTATCCAAGAGAATTTAGTGAAAGGAAATTATGAATTTGACATTAAAAAAGTGAATGCTGGAAGTAATAAAAAATTCGTGAAATACGCTTCTTATAAAGCAAAACCAATCACTTCCATTAAAAGACGTATCGAGGTAAACAAACAGATAACATCTATTACAAAAAAAATAGCTAACTCGTAAGAGTTGGCTAAACAAGTTTTGTACACTTCGTGTGAAATCCAATCATCAAAGGATATCCAATGTCTGAACAACCTATCCAAAAACACAACTACAAAAGCGAATTATATCACAAACTCATGTCTTGCAACCACGATTTATCTAAAATAAACGATATTCTTAACAGACCGGTTAAATTTAAGGAATGCTTCACTCTTAAAGAAATAGGTAAGATTTTAGGTATTTCTAACGAACGGGTTAGACAAATAGAAAAATCAGCACTTAGGAAGATTAAATATCCAAGTAAACAAATAATGGGTTTAAAAGATGCCTTAATCAACATAGTATATTTGGAAAATACATATGCTGGAATTGATGGAGAAACAGAAAACTTAATGTTACATCAATAGTTAATCAGAAAAATACCACTATTTATACACCTTTATCAAAAACAAGGAGTTACCTAATGAAATTAGAAAGAGGTAAAATAAATATATTATACGACAATATGTCTTATGGAAGTGCTGCCAAGGGCTTGGTTTGTGCTAAAATAGCTCAGGTAACACTGCCTGAAGTGTTATTGTCTTCACACGGAGTTTCTTCATCACACACTGTATCAACACCAGAAGATGAATTTGTATTTAAGATTTTACCATCAGCTTCGTTTATGCGTAGAGAAGTCCCAAACTATGACCCAGTCGTATTCTTACCACCGTCGTGCAGTTTCTCGATTGAACAACTTAAAAAAGAAGTAGAATATGTTGGTTTACCTTTCAACCGTGTAATCATACATCCAAGAGCTGTAGTAGTCACAGAGGAACACGGAAAGGCTGAGAGTAAACATACCAGACATTTGGGTGGTACATCATCGGGTCAGGCTATGGCGGTAGCAGAAAAAATTCTTAGAACACCCGGAATAAAACTAGCCAAAGATTACCCTGAATTAGGTAATTACGGTGTGGTACCAGAAGACTCTTACGAATGGATACAAGCATTACAAGAAATGTTAGAAGAGGGTGCATTGGCATTAGCTGAGTTGCCACAGGGTTTACCGTTGTCTCTTGATTATTCTATAGAATACCCGTTTAATACTTATCGTAATGTCAATCCTATGCAGTTTATGTCAGATGTCGGACTAAACCACTCTTATCTAGGAAAAATTATAGGTAACCAAAGAGTTTACCCAATTCGAGTTTCTAACCGTTATAAAAATGACAGTATGGAACATGTTACCATTAAAATAAAAGATGATGACAAAGAGTACAAACCAGAAGAACTGGGAATGAACTATGATGATGTGAATGCCATTACGTACGCAGTAGAATACCTCAACACCCCGACCGTGCCATTTGGATTTGATTTCACCGTAGAAAAAATAAACGGTGTAGAGGGTACGTCTGGTCCGTTTGACCCAGACCTTGAAGAGGTAAGTTGGAGACGCATATCCGATATGATGGGTGAAGATACATCCGAAATAACCACTTTGACTAAATTAGGTCGTCGTATTGCTATCCCTAAAAATGGCATTATGTCTATATCATTGTATCTGAAAGGATTAACTACTGTAAAACCCGATTATTTGTCATTTACATTTCTGAATTACCTAGAACCTAGTGTAGCGGGTGTTACTACAGAAGACGAGATTCTACAAGGTAAAGTAAAAGAATGGTATAGTAATCTGTTGTATATGCTCAATTTATCATCGGAAGATTCACCTAAAGTAATCGCACTACAAGCGGGTAAATACATAGACAACGTAATTATGATGCAAGGATAAAGTTATGGCTGGTAAATTTCCAAGGGGGTATAAAAAGATATACATCCAAAGCGGTGAAGACCATATATGCTATCTGGCTTTCAATGGTGAAGAAATCCCAAACACCAGATGTGTTACGCAAAATAAAATATCAGCGGGTTCTAAATTCGGTAGGCTTATGAAAGATTTCCAATTTGACAAAGTGGAACAGAAAACTGGAAATGATACAAACGAAGATGACAAGGAAATAGTGTCAGAAAGCTCCGAGAGTGTTTCTGAGGATGAGGAGGCTACTGATATAGCTACCCCACCCTCAGAAGAGCAAGGAAAGTACACGGGTAATGTAGAAACACTGCCCAACAAAGCTGTTCTCAAATGGGTAATTGACAGGACAATCAAAGAGGTTAAAAACGGTGATTTTACATTCGTGGTTATAGCAAGTTCCTGGGCACCTACATTAGAAATGATAAGAATAAAAAATCAAATCAGTTATCCGGTTGATTTTGACCGTGAAAACAAAATAGTTTATGTGGGTAAACCACTAGATAGAGGAGTTTACCAAAATTCTTGGGATAATCATTTTGCACATATACAACATTTCATAATGAGTAATTGGGAAGACATTAAAAATCAAAATTACACAAATGAAATAGATTATGTAAGCGACAAAAAAGCGTATCCTAAAAAAGCTACGTTCCTCTGGAAATTTATGTCTCATAAGATTCTTTTATTGGAAAAATAATGCCTAGCAATAAAAAGGTGTTCAAGAGAAAAAAAGTAGAACTTTTGTTGTCTCATAAAAGGGATAAAAACAAAACCATTTATCCGGTAATAAAGTCTCTTACTGGATATTTAGATAAATTGGATAAAAAGATTAATGACAAATGAAATTACAAGCGAAAACCAATTATGCTTTTACCGGGTTATCTGGTTATCTAAAAAATGCGGTCACGTCATTCTTGTTACATTTGAATGCTGAAGAGGACATACCTAATCACGAAAACATCTTCGGTAAAATGGTGGTTATTTCAGATGTGAAAGTCCCAATAAAAGACAAGGTATATGTTATATCGTTTGTTAAACGTGATGAACATTTTGTTACTGTGAACGCAGAAGAATCGTTCTTAGACATTGTCAATCAAATAGATGGTACTAACTACTCCAAGAGTGACATACAAAGGATAGGCAAATATTCCGATTTAAATGATTTGTATTACAAACTTACTTTCGGAAAAATCAATAAATTTACATTTACACAGATGTGTAACGTATTTGCACCTATGGTAGCCAATATAACATCCACCAACGTGGAAGAATATTATAACATAGCCAAGAATTTTGATTATAAATCAACTGTCAATTTAGTATCGATGGCAATTGATGGCAATCTGTCTCAATATCTCAGTAAATATAACCAAGAATTACCCAAATCTGCTTATTGGTATAAGAATTTAATGAAATTGTCATCTGCTATTATACACGCAAAATCACTTGACACTTTTATGTCATATTTACTGATTCAAACTTATAAAAGCGATAAATGATGAACGATAGATTATATAACATACATAGACCTACTACTTTTGATGAAGTTATAGGTAACAGTAATAACACAGAAGTACTAAAGGGTATAATTTCTAAAAAGACATTTAGATACAAAAGAGAATATTTGTTCCACTCCGATTTAGGCGGAGTGGGTAAAACAACTTCTGCCCTCATTTTTGCAAAAGCTATTAATTGCGAAAATCCGATATATGGCAATCCGTGTAACAAGTGTAAACATTGTGTTGATTTTGATAACAATAATTATCAAGATATGATATCTCTTAACGGGGCTAAGTACAACACAGTAGATAAGGTTAAACCAATTATTGATTTATCATATCAATACCCGGTGCGACCGGATGGGTATAGGGTGGTGGTCATAGACGAATTCCAACGTATGTCTCCTCAAGCTATGTCCGAGTTTTTAGATTTATTTGAGTTCGGACAAAACAAAACAATATTTATACTTACTACCACCAATATAGACACAATACTCCAACCCATTCTTACTCGATGTTTGAAATTACAATTTTTAAGACCTCCCAGTTCGGAGGTAATCGGTTATTTAGAATCTATACTAGAAAAAACTAATATACCGTATGATGTAGATAATGTGTCTAAGATAGTTACCACTTCGGGCGGGTCTATAAGAGAATCGTTATCCATTATGGAAAAATATGTAATGGCTTATGGCAGTCTTACTGTAGATGTAAAAATAGAATCAGATATCGATTATTTTGTGTATTTGATTACTAAGGCTATAACATCTGGGGTTAGCACGGTTGAACAACAGTTTTATAGCATATCTTCTCACGTTCTAGATGTAATACCATCAGTTTTATTTGAAATATTATACTATGATAAAGTAGATTATCATTCTATCTCTAAAAAAGTGTATAATCAATGTTTCCCTATATTAAGAGATGTGTTAATGGATATTACTGAGTCATATCTAAAGTTCAAACCATCAGGTCACGCAGATTTATTGTTATGGCTGGGTATGTTCGAACACGAGAATTTAAACGTACGGGTAGCGGAAATACCTGATGATGTTGATACGGACGACTTAGAGTACGATGATTCATTTACTGACGACTCTAAGTCAGAAGAAGATAGTGAACCAACTGATATTATAACCATTATGCGTAACAATGGGTTTGAAGTAGGTAAAGTACCAGAAATTTTTAATGGAGTTAATCGATGAAATACAATATTTTTTCTAATTACAACGGTATACCAACAGAACTGGTACAAAAATATCATAACGGGGATACGATAATCATACCAACTCCGGACGGCGTTGCAGATTATGTGTATGTTAAGGACGGGATTACTCCTCCACCCGCATTAGGTGTGTATTCATTGAATATATCTGTAACTGAAAAAGATTTACTCCCTTTTATGGCTAAAGTGGAAGAAGATAATTCGTTTGAAGTAGGTGATGTGGTATTTTCTATTCCATATAAAAAACTTCCATTGGCAGTGATGGATGTTATGGACGATGAGGTATTGTGTTCGGCAACTGTAAGACATAGAAAATATGTGTTCTCTTTATCACCGAAAGAACTCAGAAAATCAGATAATGCACAGTTATATGCTTATCAATATTCATATAGTCGTAAACCACTCGGGTGGACTGTTATAGACGGGGATTATGTAATAGACTCTGGATTGGTAGATAGCACATATGATGTGGTCGTTCTGTTTCTTAGAATTAAAGCACAATGTATGGGTACAGCTATACTGTGGACCGGTAAAGTAAACAAATGGGTGTCTATCGGTCTCAAGTTGTTTGAATTAAACTATTCACCAGAGTTGGTTAAGGGTAAATTCTTAATTTCTGATAAGACATATCTTATAGGACAGTACAACAGAATAGGAACATTCGTAGATAGATCCGTACATTGGACTAATGCCAACAACATAAATGATATTTCTGTCTTTGAATTCAAAGAGGCACTTAAATACTACTCTTTGAAAAATGTGTCAATCGTTTCTTTGAAAATACCGCCTAGTCTAATTAACAATATAAATAGTGAAAATGATATTATAAAAATACGTGATGCTCTACCAAGTTCAGTAAAAAGTTACATAGATGATTTAATCAAACCTTTATCTCTTTATTGGTACAAATCGTCCGACATTGATGATGAGAAGTTATACAATATGTTTGATAAAGCCGGATGGGTATGGTTCATTGAAAATTTTGATTATTACACAGGTATAATAAAAGGATAGAATATGCAAGATAATAGTTATTGGGATTATGTGTCTGTAAATAAAAGCGATGATGGAAATCGAGAGGGAATAAAAGATTTAATAAAAGATTCTTTTTTAACAGTGGTGCCGTACTTAAACCAATTGTATTGGGTGGATGCAATAGTTTTCTACATGAATGCTTATTTAGATATACCACAAGTAAAGATTGCTGAAATTTTAGGTTTATCTCAGTTTGGAGTGTCTAAAAGATATCGTTCATCCATTAAAAAACTAAAATCGGTGTTTAATAAACCTTTTAAAGACACGGGTATTCTTATTGACAGATTGGGTGTAATATTGCCTGAAAGTTACATAGAAAAAATAATATTATATTACTTTTTTACCACTTTTAGTTTGTCAGCTAAGATGTCGGGAGATATGTCACCCTCTTCTGTTGTTTTAAAAATAAATAAAATTACTGATGTTCTTGTAGAATATGCAGAGGCAGACACAAAGGAGCAATTCATATCTTTGGTTAAAAAATACAAACCTGATATGATTGATAAAGATTTAGATAATCTAGATTGGGAAGTGTACTATACAACAGTTGTGAAGTTGCTTAGATATATTAATACGTTAAAATCTACGCATTCTTACGGTAGTTATATTTTCAAAATCAATGACAAAAAACGTTCAGAGGGATTTGACATTTACGAGGAGTTTGGACTTGTTTAAATCAGTCATAGAACATGTGTATGACGCAATTGATTCAGAACACAATAAAATAGTGATAGATTTATGGGCTAACGGAGATAGAAAGAAAGATGTTATCCCGTTGAATGATTGCCTTCACGCATCCGTTAATAACAATTTTTGTCAACATTGTGGTTCATACATAGGTGTTGTAGGTGAAGAGAGCACATTTTCTCGTTACGTGGAAAATATAATGGCTATATCAACTTTACTAAAGTATAAAGAGGTCGTCTTTATCACTAAAAAAGACATTCCTACTCATCTTACGTCTATGGGTACAATAATTCAGAGTACATTTAGTCACGGTAGACGTAATGTTTATTCCACCAAAGACAACAAATACATGATGTTCTTTTATCCGTTACCCTACCAGACTAAATACTCTTTGGAAGTGACAAGGTTCGGTATTGAGCAATATCTTATGACAAAATTTATGACGTATGAGGATAAATTTTTATGGATAAATCCGACGGGGAAAGTTTTTGGGGCATCAATCGATAATTTGGATTTAAAATGGTCCAATTCAGGAGTAAAATTATGAATATTTCTTTTAGCGGTGTTAACACATTTGATGAAATGTTAAACCCGGAAAGCAAAAAAACAACGTGTGCAAAAAGTTTACATTGTAGCACAGAAAAAACGTCTAAAAAAATATCCACATTTCCTATAATGGCATTCAAAAAATTAGGTGCTAGAATTACAGATTACGGAGACGGGTCATTTAAGATCACATTTAGAAACATGCATCAAGCCTCTTTAAAAACATTTAGTGAAGATAACATAGAGAAGATTCTTTTAGAATGTGAGGGTGAAGAATGCGACATTATGAATCAAGCGTCTAAACCTATGTGGAACATTACAAAGATTAGTGGGAATTCATTTAAAGTAGAAAGGGCATAAACATGGCAAATGATAACAATTTTACTAGTATGTTTGGGAACCCGTTGGGCAGACATATTGGAGAAGTGGACAATTTTAGTGATGAGGCACTGGGTGATTTAGAAGACACTCAGGGCGGATTAACTAATATGGTTCTCTTCGAAGAAGAAACAGAATCAGATGTTAATGATTCAGATGAAATAGTATTGACAACACCGGAAGTAATTAATATGATTGCTAAGGCAGTAGATACTCATCCAAACATTCTTAAATTGACACCGAATACTGTGGTGGTTGAAAATTTACAACGTGTATTGGAAGAAGATGCCGGAATTTCATTAGACCTTAAGTCTATTATAGACATGGAAGAGTCTATTCGTCATTTTATTTTATTTTTGACTGTTGGTGTAATTTGTACGCCTAAAACTATGGATGTAATACCAAACGGCATCAAAGTGGTATTTATGACAGAAGCTCAGACATTGTCTAATCCATACGTACTTCCATCTAACGGTGGTAAAATGTTTAAATCAAAACCGATTATAAACAATTTTAGTAAAGCCATTTTCAATAATGTAGTTCAACAGTCGTACAAAAATGTGCTTACTGGTACACAAGATGTATACGAATGGATTGTTAGCACTGGAGATGCTGGTATGGAAATGGGTACAAACCCAGAAATGAATTTTGATTTAGTTTCTTTATCTGATATAGATATTGCTTCTTTGATAGTTGCTGGTGAATTGTCGTTCGATGATATTTCAGAGTTACCATCTAATAGACGAAAGAATGTAAAAGTAATTATTGAGGTACTTTCAGATGGCGAGTAATACTAAAAAAGAATTCCCAGAGGATTTTGAAGAGCAAATAAAGTATCTCAATGACATTCAACTTAGTTTAGTATCTAAATTGAAAAAGATTGAAGAAACAATGGGAACTGACGGAGACGGTAAAGAAGACCCAGAGGCTTTAATTTTGTCTTTACGGGATTTGAACAGCATTTCCAATACTATTTCTAATCTTACAAAGAATGTACAGTCTTCTTTATTTAAAAAGAGAGAATTAGAGTATAAAGAAAAAATAGATTTCCATCACCCAAAGATAGTAAAATCGTATTCTTTCCTTGCAGGTGCTTTTGTAGAGTCTATGATGGAAGCAGATATACCGACTGAACAAGTAAATAGAACAGTAGACATTATGTCTTACAAACTAGTGGGATTCGAGGATAAAATGAATTCTACTCTCAAAAATTTGAATATGAATTTGGTGGATTCATCTAAAAACCCACTTATAGGTAAAATGTTAAACAGTAAGAACTAAAACATAGGATAATCAGTGTTAGCAGAATCAATTAAGAAATTACGACCGGATGCTGAGGATAAACCATTAAATATCCTTGAATTCTCTGAGCATAGAGATTACTTAAACATTAAACTATACCCTGTACAGAAATTTATTTTTAAGTTGATGTATGGGATACCTCTTTCCGAAGACATTTCTGATGACCCTATTGTAATAAGAGATGAATTTAACGAACACATAATACATACCTTTACATCAGAACTTCAATTCCTCGATTTTTTATACGAAACTAAGAGAATAAATTCTAAAAACATATCCAATCCTATGGAAACCCTATTTTTCTTAGGAAGACGTGGTACTAAAACTACTATGATTTCTATTGTTACATCTTACACACTTTATTTGTTATTACGTAATAAATGTCCACAAGATTATTTGAAAATACTGAGACAGTCAGAAATTGGTGTAGCGGTTGTATCTAATAATAAAGGTAATGCTTCTAGACAGTTAAGAGAAATCGCTAATATGGTGTATGGCAGTAAGTGGTTTGCACCTTTTATTGTCTCTAAAGAACCATCTCAAGAGGGATTTTTTCTACGCACAAGAGAAGAAATAGAGAATAAAGATTGGTCAAAAATAGGTAAGTTGCTGGTATCTGTATTTGCTGCTAGTCCGTCAGTTCGTGGTGCTTCTAATATGGTTGTAATTATGGACGAGTTTGCCCATTTTATAGACTCCGACAAATCTACCAAATCCGAGCCACTTGATGAAAAATTATATGATGCTCTCACCCCGTCAGTTTCTGGTTTTACTACTGATGAGGGTGATGCTTTAGGTAAGATATTTATAGCTACATCTCCCAATGGTAAACGTGGTGAATCGTGGAAAAAGTATGAGATGTCGTTTGATGATGATTCTGTGTTGATGTTACATATGCCATCTAACTGGGTAAACCCACGTTTAGCACCTAAAGTAATTAAAAAAGCTTATGAAAAATCAGAGTCAGTGTGTTCCCAAGAATACTGGGCTATGTTTGTTGGAACCAAATCATCGTTTATAAAATCTGCAGATAAATTGTCTATATGTGAAGATGTGAGTTTACCCAACAGACCGCAAGGTTCCAATACCAAACGGTATTATATGGCTATTGACCAGGCTTTATCATCAGACAATTTCGCTATAGCGGTAGTGCACTATGAACCAAATTATAAAAGAGTATTATCCGATTCTAACAATAATTTACACATACCGGAAACTGATGGTGTTTATGTGATAGACTATGTTTATTCTTATGTGCCCAGCGGGGATGAATCACTTGATATTGATGATATGATTGCAGAGATTAAAATGATATTTAAGAAATTTAAAATAGTTAAGGGTGGATATGACCAATGGTCTAAAGAGTTTTTCGAAAGAGAGTTTAAACGTGTCGGTGTGTTTAAGAAAATGGAATTAATGTTTGCCGATCAACGAATGAACAGCGAATGGGCGAAAACATTTAAGCAAAGAATAAATAAAGGTGACATTGTTTGGTCTCCGTTTACTGAGAATGATGATGGGATAACTTTTTCAGGTGAGATAGAGGGTTTAGTTGAAAAGATTGCTGGGAAGTTCATAAAAGTGGAAGCCGGTGGTACTGGTCACGATGATAGATTTTCAGCTGTGATAAAAGCCCTTTATTTGTGTTATGGAGACCCTAATAAACACGTACAGACACCTATTTCGGTGCGTGCAAAGGCTAATTCGGCACAAAACAAAAGAGTTACAAACAATTTGATAAACAGGTCAGTTAAAAAAGGTAAAAGGATAGTATAATATGGCAAGTAACGATAAAAAACCTAATACAAATAAAATTCAAAATCATAACATTATTTCGTTTATGAGAGGTGTTGATGGTGGTGTTTCTCAAATGGGTAAAGCGAGGATGGACGTGTCTGATGAAACAGAAGCCATATTATCGGACGACGGTTCTGATTCTGTAGACTCTATAATGGTCGATGCAGAATACATAATACAAATGATATTATTGTCTGGCAATATGTCTTTGTCTAGATTGACCAGAGAACAGATGAATAAGTTAGCTTATTTCTTTTTTAAACGTAATCCTACAGTACGCCGTGCTATATCTTTAAAAACCCGTATACCTATGTCGGTAATAAATTTAATCAAACCTAAACACAGAATCGACATTGTACAGGATTATGTGTTCAATTTTTATAATAAAAGTCTTAGTACTACTCAATGGAAACAAGGTTTAATTAAGACAGCGTTTCATATGCACACATTTGGTAGGGCTATAATGGTGTTTGAATCTGATTACTCTCACGAATCAAATATGATAATTGATGAGGATGCCATCAAAAATTCCAAACAGAAAGTAGTTATGACTCCAGAAGTCAAATCAAAAATTACGGAATTAAATGATAAGTATAACGAATCCCCCGATGAAATTGTGCAAGAAGATGTGGATTTTGTGCTTAAACACACCTTTCCTATGATGACAGAATTTACGGGGATAAAAAGCATAAAAACTATTTCGCCATTTGAGATAGTTGCAGAAAGTTACAATGGCGATACCGGATTTAGAGTAATTGAATTAGAAGTATCACCTTATGTTAAGCAATTTGTTGAAGAAACTACTCGTGAAATGCATTCTACACAACCGGATTTGTCCGACGAAGAGATTTAT
>Ga0114934_10002036_pt1 | contig 13094 bp, 10 predicted proteins | sample 4SBtaG_2_FD_99695 | JGI IMG/M metagenome (GOLD analysis project Ga0114934, IMG submission 99695) | Deep subsurface microbial communities from Kolumbo volcano to uncover new lineages of life (NeLLi) - 4SBTROV10_white metaG | ecosystem: Environmental > Aquatic > Marine > Volcanic ... | reverse complement strand
TAGCATTTCGCCTCTTTCAAACTGTGAAACCCTTCTTCTCAAATATCGCTATTCAAATCACATTAACAAAATATTGGAATAATCATAACTATTTAATTATTAAAGCGATATAAATCCTGAGTGTCTTTGGCACAGCTTCTGCATAATACAATAGCGAAAGCGGAAAAAAAAGAAACTGAATAAAGAAAAAAACAAAACAAATGAAAGGAGAACAAAAAATGTGGCAAGCATGGACAACAGGAATTTTGGGGTTGTGGTTAATCGTAGCAGCGTTTTTAAAGCTGGGTCCTACGGGTGTTTTGTGGGATAATCTGATTGTCGGTATTATTGTTGCAATTGCGGGATTCCTAATGATAAAAGTAAAATCCTGGCAGGGCTGGACGGCGGGAATCTTAGGATTGTGGCTCATCGTGGCGGCGTTCATTCCTTCACTTCGGCTTTATTCCCCGAACCTTTGGAATGATCTGATTGTGGGAATTCTGGTAGCTATTGCCGGTTTTGCTGCATTGGGCGGCAACAAATAAATCTTCCCTACTTACTAAGTAACTCAGCTAAAGCCCCTTTTAAAAGGGGCTTTTTTATTTTCCGGATTAGAAATGAGAGAACACCTACCAATTCATTTGTAGGCTGGGGTTCACCTGAGATAAAAAAGCTTGTTAAAAAATTGCAGATTTTTCGGTTTCTGGCAAAATCTATTGAACCGGAAATTTAGAAAATCCCCTCTTAAGAGGGGTGGATTCGTCCCCAACTGGGGACGAAGACGGGATGCGTCATTCATCTGAACCCAACAACAGGCCGTCTTTTCACCAATGGATTCTTCGTCAGTCGGTGGTTTCGACAGGCTCAGCCACCAAACGGGTGTCATTCTGAACGAGCGCAGCGAGTGAAGAATCTCATCATTAACCTCGCCAAAGGCTGCGAAAAAATAGCGGTAGATCCACAAAATAACACCTACTCAGAATGACATTTTTGCCAAACAACCATTCCATTTAAAATTTTTAAACAGCCATTTTTTTACTTGACATTAGGCAATTTATTGCTTATATTTGTAATCAATTTTAATAAAAACTTTCAGGCATGTTATGAACCATCTTTATTTAACAAAACAGCAACAGCTAATTTCATTTTTTGTTACAATTTCCCCAATTGTAACCGCAGGAGATCCACGCCCGTTTTTTCTGCCCCGCCGCTTTAGGCGGAACTAATCTTTTTTAAAAAAACCTTTTTTTATCCAATTTTTATCCAAATTATATTTTATTCCCTTTATTTTACAATTAATTGTGTTTTAATTACTTAAAGGAGACACTTATTATGGATTCTTCTATTAAAAAAGTTGTTTTAGCGTATTCCGGCGGTTTGGACACCTCAATCATTATCCCCTGGTTAAAAGAAAACTACGGCTGCGAGGTCATTGCCGTCACCGGTTACCTGGGGCAGGATGACGAAATGGAAGGCCTTGAGGAAAAGGCAATCGCTACGGGAGCCAGCAAAATTTACATTGAGGATTTGCGCAAGGAATTTGTTGAAAACTACATATTTCCCACTATGAAGGCTGGCGCCGTTTATGAAGGCAAATATTTACTGGGCACCTCTTTTGCACGCCCCCTTTTGGCTAAGCGCCAGGTGGAAATTGCAGAAGACGAGGGTGCCGACGCCCTCGCTCACGGATGCACGGGTAAAGGAAACGACCAGGTGCGTTTTGAACTCACGTACAAGGCCTTTAACCCGACCCTAAAAGTCCTGGCACCCTGGCGGGAATGGGACATTCGCTCTCGCGAGGATGCCATTGCTTATGCCAAGGCACGCAACATTCCCATTTCGGCGTCGCCCAATAAAATTTACAGCAACGACACCAACATCTGGCACAGAAGCAGTGAAGGTGGAATTCTGGAAGACCCCTGGCAGCCGCCTCCTGAGAACATTTTCGAATATACGGTGTCGCCCGAAGATGCCCCCGACACGCCTGAATTCGTTGAGATCGATTTTGAACAGGGGATTCCTACAAAAATAAATGGCAAAAAAATGGGCGCCGTGCCTCTGCTGAGTTTCCTAAATGATCTGGGAAAAAAGCACGGCATCGGCCGGGTGGACATTGTCGAAAACCGCCTGGTAGGAATGAAATCCCGCGGGGTGTACGAAACCCCCGGTGGAACACTTTTATACGCCGCACACCGGGAGTTAGAAAGCCTGGTTCTGGACGCACGCACACTCCATTACAAAGATTCAATGGCGCCAAAATACGCTGAATTGGTTTACGACGGACTCTGGTTCACCCCGCTTCGGGAAGCCCTGGACGCTTTCGTGGAAAAAACTCAGGAAAAGGTAACCGGCACCGTCCGCCTGAAATTGTACAAGGGCAACATCATCGTACAGGGACGCAAATCACCTAACTCCCTTTACCGGGAAGAGTACGCCACGTTTGGCGAAGAAGATGTGTACAATCAGAAAGATGCCGAGGGCTTCATTAATCTTTTCGGTCTTCCTTTGAAGGTAAAGGCTTTGATCGACATCGCAGATATCGGCATCAGCGAATTCCGCAAACCGGATTACAGTAAGTTCAAGAGAGACTGATCGATACATGTAATTGTAGTTTGGCAAATTTTAAGGAGAGGCATCATTCTGAGCTTATCGCATTTTCGACTCAGGCGGGAAGAATCTTCAGTGAGGCGGAAACGGATTCTTCGTCCGCTGCCCGGTCGCCGAGCCTGTCGAAGCCTGCGGTGGACTTAGAACGACATTTTTGCCAAATTGTTCGTAAGGCACCAATGTACAAAGTTTTTTCTTTGTGTTTCGATGTCTTTGTAACCAATCTTTTAAGTGGACAACGAAAATGAAATCATCAAAAATGTGGGCCGGGCGTTTTTCGCAAAAAACCGATCCCGAAATGAATACCTTCAGCCAATCGCTTTCGTTTGACCGTGCTCTGGCAGCCGTTGACGTACGCGTAAATCGAGCATACGCGAAGGCGCTGGGGAAAATCGGTATTTTAAATCGGGAAGAACTCTCAAAAATACTGAGCAATCTGGAGCATATTGCTATTGAGCTTGAGGCCGGGACCTTTCCGTTTTCGCCGGAGGATGAAGACATCCACATGGCCATTGAACGGCGGCTGACGGAACTCACGGGCGGAGCGGGAGCTAAAATCCACACCGGACGCAGCCGAAATGATCAGGTGATGACCGACACGCACCTGTACCTGAAAGAGAAAAATCAATCGGCGCAGGAAGCCATTTACCGCATTCAGAAAACGGTTGTAAGGCTGGCCGAATTTCACATTGAGGCTGTTCTTCCCGGTTACACGCATCTTCAGCAGGCGCAGCCGATTCTTCTGTCACATTACCTGATGTCCATTTTCTGGGCACTCCAGCGGACACTTGAGCGATTGTCCGAAAATTTCTCCCGTTTGGATGTACTGCCCCTCGGAAGCGGTGCTCTATCGGGCTCGGCTTTTCCATTGGACCGTCATTTTCTGGCCACGGAGTTGGGTTTCGGGGAAATCAGCACTAACAGCCTGGATGCCGTTAGTCATCGGGATGTGTTTACGGAATTTGCCGGAATCCTGACGCAGCTCAGCGTCACGCTTAGTCGCTATGCCGAAGATTTCATTTTGTGGAGCACGCAGGAATTCGGATTTCTAACGCTCTCCGATGCCTACTCCACGGGCAGCAGCATGATGCCGCAAAAGAAAAATCCCGACTCGCTGGAGCTGATCCGCGGAAAGGCCGCCACAAACATCGGGCATTTAACAGCACTACTGACTCTGGAAAAGGGTTTACCTTTGACCTACGATCGCGATTTGCAGGAGGATAAAATTCACCTGTTCGGCATCCTTGATAATGTGCTTCCTGCCCTTCGTATTTTTCAGGGAGTTCTGGAAACAGCCACATTTAACACCGAACAAATGCGGAAGGCCGTTCATCCGTTTTCGCTGGCAACTGATCTGGCGGATTATTTAACAAAAAAGGGCGTGCCCTTCCGGGAGGCTCATCACATTGTAGGAATGCTGGTACGCGATTGTGTGGAATCAGACAAAAAGTTATCGGAGCTTTCGCTTGAAGAATTTCAGGGATATTCAAATTTATTCCGGGAAGATATTTTTGACTGGCTAACAATCGAACACAGTCTCAATCGGCGAAATATTTCAGGGGGAACCGGCCCCAAAGCCGTCCGTTCAGCCATCGAAAAAGCCAAAGATGTATTGAATCAAAATGCCAAGGGATAAGAGCGAGCAATGACCAAACTTCACGTGGGAATTGTCGGGGGTACGGGTTACACGGCCCACGAATTGCTAAAAATTTTATTGCGGCATCCTGATGTGAACGTAGCATTTATCACATCCGAAAGCAAAACCGGCACCTCAGTTGCCGACTACTTTCCGGATTTGCCGCCTGACAATTTTTTGAATTTTAAAGAAATTGATTCACAGAATTTTGACTCTGTTGACGTTGTTTTCCTGTGCACGCCTCATGGCGAATCTCAAAAAATAGTCCCCCAAATTCTGGGTGCCGGGACAAAGGTTATTGACTTGAGCGGGGATTATCGGTTACGTACGCCCGATTCTTACAAAAATTGGTACAAAATGCCGCACGCAGATTCGCCGCATCTCGGAAACGCCGTTTACGGGCTTCCTGAAATCTATCGCGAACAGATTCGCCAGGCCGCTCTTGTGGCCAATCCCGGCTGTTACCCAACGGGTGCTCTGCTCAGTCTCATTCCGCTGGCGAAATCCGGAGCCATTCGGCCTGAAAAGATTTTTATCGATGCCAAATCCGGTGTTTCTGGGGCTGGGAAAAAATTAACGCAACTGGCACATTTTGTTGAGGCAAATGAAAATCTAACGCCTTACAATGCCGGGCATACGCACCGGCACATTGGCGAAATCGAACAGGAGCTGCAAACGGCTTTTAACAGGAACATTCCCGTTGTATTTGTTCCGCAATTGGTTCCGTTGAACCGCGGCATTTTGGAAACCATTTACATCGATCGCCCGGCGGTCAAAAATCAGCAACAAATTCTGGAAATCTTGAAGGATTTTTACAGGAAAGAACCTTTTGTTCGTATTTTGGACGACAAACTCCCTGCCATACAAATGGCTGCCGGTACAAATTTTTGCTTCATCGGAGCCGTCTACGATCGTGAAACAGATGTGCTGATTGTGGTTAATTCATTTGACAATCTTTTAAAGGGAGCCTCCGGACAAGCCGTTCAAAATATGAATATTTTGTTCAATTTGAATGAAACAACGGCTTTGATTTAACGGCCACGAATTCAGCAAGTTTAATCGATTTCCTGAATTCAAGGCGATTTGGTTTAAACACATTAGCATAAAGAAAATCTAATTGGAAAACTTTATTTTAAAAATTGGTGGGAGTCTTTTAAGCAAACAGGATTTTCTCAGAGAATTGGCTGGTTCCCTTCCAGTCGATTACTGGCAAACGGTCATTCTTCACGGTGGCGGGCCAACAATTACGAAACTGTTCGACGCATTTGGAAGGAAAAGTATTTTTATCAATGGGCTGCGCTCTACAAAGGACTCTACCATCGATCTTGTTGAGATGGCACTCTCGGGGCAGATTAATAAATATATTGCCCGAAAATTAACGCATTTTGGCAGACCCGCTGTGGGAATTAGCGGAACAGATGCGGAGCTGTTCCTGGCGGAACCCATTGAACCGGATAATCCTGAAAATAACCGGGTGGGAACCATTGTAAAAATCACTCCGCGGATTGTTTTTTCCTTAATTGAAGAAGATTGGTTACCGGTGATTTCACCAATTGCAATGGACGCAAATGGCAATGCCCTCAATGTCAATGCGGACGACGCTGCTTGCAGGCTCGCCATTGAAATGAAGGCAAAAGCTCTGATTTTTCTTTCAGATGTCCCTGGAATTATAATAGATGGAAAGGTCATTCCCGAATTGACCCCGCGAATTTTGGAACGTGATAAAAAATCGGGGCAGATTCACTCGGGAATGATTCCAAAATTGGAAATGGGGTTTGAGGCGTTGGAAGCCGGAGTTGACACTGTGCTTATTTCCACCTGGCAGGGAATTGATACTCTGGGCAAATTGCTCAATCAAAAGGATGTGGTTTTTACAAAATTAAGAAAGGATTAACCATGCACGAATGGATCGAAAAAGCTGATCGATTTCTGCTAAACACGTACAAGCGTCCCCCGATGGTACTGGATCACGGCGAGGGAGCCTATTTATTTGATTTGGAGGGAAATCGCTATCTGGATTTTATTGCCGGAATCGGTGTAAATGCCCTGGGGTACAACCACCCGATCATTCAAAAGGGAATTGAAGAGGCCGCTCGGAAGGTAATTCACACATCGAATCTTTATTTTACGCAGGCACAAATTGAGCTGGCGGAATTGATCGTTTCCAAAACATTTGAAAGCCGAGTATTTTTTGTAAACAGTGGTTCCGAAGCGGTCGAAACAGCCTTAAAAATTTCTCGAAAATGGGGCAAACAATTTCAACCGGAGCGTACCAAAATTCTCGCTTTTGAACATTCGTTCCACGGGCGAACTATGGGTGCCGTATCCACTACTTACACAGCCAAATATCGGGAACCGTTTGAACCGCTGATTGAGGGTGTGGTTTTTCTACCATTCAACGATCCGCGCTCGCTGGATTCCATTCACTTTGAGGAATTCTGCTGTGCAATTGTCGAACCTATTCAGGGGGAAGGCGGAATTACACCTGCCACATCGGAATTTCTTACCAAACTGCGGGACAAAACCAAACAGGCTAAAGTAGCTCTTATCTTCGACGAAATTCAATGCGGCGTTGCGCGATCGGGGAAATTGTACGCTTACCAGCACTACGGCATTGAACCGGATATTTTGACCACGGCAAAAGCGTTGGGCGCGGGCTTTCCAATTAGTGCTGCTTTGGTAGTGCCCGAAATCGCCGATATCATTCATGCGGGCGACCACGGCTCTACTTTTGGCGGAAACCCCTTTATTTCGCATATCGCGAAAAAGGCATTCACTTACCTGAGTTCCGTTGAATTTCTCGATCACTTGAATTCCATCGCCCGTTATTTTGACGAGCAGTTGCAGCAGCTTGTTTCAAAATATCCGTTTGTCACACGGATTAAGGGCATGGGCTTGATGAAAGGGTTGGAAGTCAACATTCCGGTTTTGGAGCTGGTGCAAAACGCTTACGAAAACAAGCTTTTGGTTGCCCGTGCAGGCAGCAATGTTCTTCGCTTCCTTCCCCCGCTTATTATTGAGAAACAACAGGTCGACGAGGCAGTCGAAATTCTTGACAAGATTTTTAAATCGAAAGGAGTTTAGTACCCATGATTCGCCAGGCAACAATGAACGACATTCAATATCTCTTGCCATTTGTTAATCAATACGTTCAACAGCAAACAGATCCCTTTAGAAGTGGATTGGATTTCTACGCTCGAATTCCCGATTTCACCCTGACCACTCCCAATGGGTTTGCTCCCGTGATTGGCGTACTAAGAGTATTGAATTCCAAATATGCCTGGCTGCACCTGTTTGGTTTGGAAGAAGAGGTGATCAAAACAAAAAAATTCCGGGATTTCATTCATTTTCAGATCGATAATGCCAGAAAAATCGGCATTCAAAAAATCGTAACTGATACTCCTTTAAACGATATGTTGAAGGAATTTGGCTTTTGTAAGATTGAGGATTCCGAGCGAGCTTCTGTTCTTGAATTGCTTGAAGCCGTTACTGAATTTAAAATCTCAGTAAATCCGCAGAATCTCTGTCTTCGGGATTTGGGAGAACTAGAAGGAGCGCCCCGCCTTAAGAACGAGTTGCTTGTTCGGGATGCCACATTGGCCGATGCAACGGAAATTTGGGAGATTATTAATTACTACGCCCTCCACGGGCAAATGCTGCCAAAATCTCTTACATTTATTCAGCAAAACATCAGAAATTATTCCGTTGTTGAAAGAGATGGCACTGTGGCTGGTTGTGGCGCTCTGCAGGTTATGTGGAATGATCTTGCAGAAGTGGCTTCCCTCGGGATGAAGGAAGAACTAAGAGGCTTGGGAATGGGCCAAAAACTTATGTCTCACATTATTCATCGCGCACGTAAACTAAAACTGCCCAAAATTTTTGCGTTGACCCGTCAGGTGAATTTCTTCGAAAAAATGGGATTTCACAAAATCCCAAAAGAGACCCTACCGCCCAAAATATGGAAAGACTGCATACACTGCAAAAAATTCATGGGCTGTGACGAGGTCGCCATGATTCGGGAATTGTAATCCGGTATTTTTTAAACTGAACCATGCATTCGCCAAGAAGACCTCAGGATGTATCGGAACATCCTTTGTGTTTTAGCGCCCTCGTGGCAAAGGCTTACGAATTTTGCAAGCAAATTGGTTTCAACACATTCACGTCCAATATCAAATTGGTGTTTATATTTTATTGAGATTCATTATTAGTTGAAATAACACTGGAAAGAGGCTATATTTAGATCAAAGAATTAAATCTCACAAGAATTACTGGAACTGTAACATGAGAATTTTAGTGATCTGTACCAGGAATTCAGCTCGATCACAAATGGCCGAGGGCTTTTTTAGGACTTTCGGTGATGATACACTCGAGGTTAAAAGCGCCGGGACGCATCCATCAACCGTAAATCCATTTGCAATCCGGGTCATGGCGGAGATTGGAATTGATCTCTCGCATCACACCTCAAAATCAATTAAGCAATTCTTGGGCGAGACATTTGATTTCGTTATTACCGTTTGTGACAAAGCCAAAGAGGAATGCCCCTTTTTCCCTGGTGCCCGGCAAACTCTTCACCACGGCTTTACCGATCCGGCAGACGCCACGGGCACAGATGAGGAAGTCCTGGCCGTTTTCAGGACGGTTCGAGATGAAATCGGGAAATGGGTTCGACAATTTTTAGATTCACATCAAAAGCCTCAAACACCGTCGACGCAATTTCACATACCTCCTCATTAAACAAACACGGTTTTTTAAACCCGCCACAAAGGGGCAATTGAATTTATTTGATAGTGAGATTTCTGATTTGACATTTGCTCCCGGTCGTTTCGATACGGTCAACACCCCGTGCGAAACGGTCACTGAGCCTGTCAAAGTGACCGTTTCTGGGGCCTCGCACCCGTGTGCCTTTATTGCTCATTGTTGCCTAAATGCGTCCCGCTACGCAAGCTGCCCGGTAAACCGAAGTCGTTGTTAATGATCATCTTCGGAAAGCCAAAAGTTCTACCTGTTTGGTCCCCGAGTGTTCACTGCTTCCTCAAACAGTGTCGAATGACGGTGAATGCTTCAGGAAGACAGCAACCTTTACCGGCATTTTCAAAATCCGTTTACTTTGTCAGGATCATTTTTCGTGTTAACATTCCCCCATCGTAAATTAGGCGGTAGTAATAAATCCCCGAGGCAAAATCCTGCCCCTGAAAGACCACCCGGTGGCTGCCCGGCTCGACCACCTCATTCACAAGTTCAGCCACACGTTTACCCATCACATTGAAAATCAATAATCTTACAAAACTCTTTTTGGGGACGGAATATTCAATTGTGGTCGATGGATTAAATGGATTCGGATAATTTTGCTCAAGCTGAAACGCAATAGGAATGGATTGCGAATTTTCTTTGATTCCAACCGGCGCCGTCGTGCGTTTGGCGATTTGAAGATTGTCAAAATAAAGCAGACCGCTAACAGCCGCATTCTCGTCCGTTGTCAATTGAAAACTGTCAACGCGATACCGTGTGCCATCCATGATTCCATTTCCGATCCAGCTCCCTACGTTATTCGGATCACTGAGCTTCCATTCCACCAAACGCCATCCGACCCAATTAATCGTAATCCACTGGGAAACCTCAAGTCCCGCCCAAGATGTCTGGTTTCCTTCGCGCAAACAGAAGCGAAATTTATTTCCACTGCCATCCCCATACAGATAGACCTGCAGCACGAATGACGTGTCGAAAACCACATTTTTCGGCGTGCCGCCAGTCAAATCTTCACGGATGAGGTGCTCCGATTGATTCGTGTCCCAGGCATATTTTAGGTAGGCTGCCCGCCGCTGGATTGGCCTCGAGGCAGAGGCCGGCAAATAAACGCTCCGCGTAAAACCAAAATCACATTCCGAGGCAATAATCCCCACAGTGGATCCGCTATATCCTGGCTGTTTCCAGTCTCCGGGAAAGGTAAAGTCATCGATAGATTCCATCTGGTAATAATGATAATCCGCTGTCTTAAAATTGACCACAAGATTCTTTTCCAGATGATTCCCGCTGGTATCGGTTACACCGGTTGTAACAAGTATGGTGTAAACCGTTTCTGGCAGAAGTTCATCATAAGGCTTCATACTCAAGACCGATTGTCCGTTTGTGGAAGTCAATTGATAGTCAATTGGAACCACTTCCTGACCCGATTTGTACAAAAAGACCGTCGTATCCGATACACTTTTCGGATCAATCGCTTCATTAAAAACAACGGTCAACGGCGTTTCCACATCCACCTGAGCCTGATAAGGGGATTTTGTGGGAAACGAGTCCACAATTTGCGGGGGATAAATATCTTTATTAAATGTCTTAAAATGCAATTGATACGCATCGCCCGGTTGGCCGTCCCCATTTCCATCAATGGATTTTCCATTTACATCTGTTATTGTCGGAGTAAGCGTAAATGTGTAGTGGGTTCCCATCTGAAATAAATTCTTTGGAGAAATCGTGACGTTCTTTAGATCGCTCGACCATTGAAGGGTTATTTCTCCCACCGATGGATCAAATTGAATTCCTTGTCGAAACGAAAGTGTGTCCATTGTCTTCGAAAAAGAAAGTTGGATACTTTGTGTAATGGGGATGGAATCTCCATCTACCGGTACGGTGGAAACAACCTGAGGGGGAAAAGAGGGTGCGGGGTTCGATAATTCCACATTTGAGGGCGTTGACTCATTCCAATACCGATCCAGAGTAGTCGCAAAATAACGGTATCGCCCGTTAAAATCCTGCAAGCCGGTAATGTGATCGGCTACCGAAACTGTGTCCATTCCAAACCGAAGTCCGACAATCGGATCGCTGTTCACATCAAGAACGTCATCTTCGGAGCGATAAACTGCAAAGCGCTGTTTGGCAGCAATTGATGCGGGAGGATAAACCGTTATTTGATAATTCATCGAGTCAACTTTGGTCAGAGTAATTGTTGGGGGGTCTGGCGGGATACTGTCGATCAGAGCAGTTGCGCGAACTTTCGTTTTATTCTGGAAAAACAATTTTCGTGCATCATCCCAGTAATTGTAGTCGCGCCATGAACCATAACTGAAAAATTGGAAACCATCGACCCAGGGAATCGTTCGCACCTTCTCGACAATGGCCGGATGATTGTTCCACGCATTGTTGTCTGCCAGGATGTAGGAGCCCGGTCCCACGGTGTAAAGTCGGCCAGCCTGAATACCCGGCTGAATATATTGATACCAGCAGTTTGGGCAGTCGCCTACCAGCATACCATAAAATCCATCTGGTGTGAGCCAGTGATAATGCATCGGCGTAAGCTGATCGACATACCCCTTGTTGAACCAGAGAGCTGCGTCCTGATACACGGTTCCATACGCCTGCCAGCCGCTCCAATTGTATTTTCCCAAAACAGCCGCAGATAGCCGAACCCAGGGTTTTACAGATTGAATGGAATCATGAAGCGTGCGGACAAATTCCGTAACCGACCACCGCCACCAGTCTTCCCAACTGCTGAAGCCAGAGGGAACGCCTGCACTGTAAGGATGTTCCACATCGTAAAGATAGCGACCCGCCTGATTGCTGTTTAGCTCATCAATCTGTTCCTGCGTAATCATTCCATCCAACATTCGGTTTTCACTGAACATTTTGGCAAATTTCATTGATCGGGTGGAGTTTGTATATTCATTCCACCGAACATAATCCAGATGGATTCCATCGATGTCGTATTTGCGAACGATCTCCATGGCTACTTTTACCAAATAGGCACGCACTTCCGGTAATCCCGGAGAAATTGACCGGTGTGATGTCATTGGATTTCCATCACGATCCCGACACACCCATTCCGGATGCTCGTGCGAGGGGGCGCCATCGTGCGTGCTGGAGGCATCGAATGTATTGAACCAGGCGTGAACTTCCATTCCGCGTTTGTGCGCTTCGCGAATGGCATAAGCCAAAGGGTCATAACCCGGATCGTGGTAACCAGCGTAATAGCCCCAGGGCTCATAGGACGAATTGTAATAAGCGGTTCCTCCCTGACGTACCTGCCACAGCAGGGCATTCATATTTGCTTTAGCGTGATTCTCAATGATGGTTCTGTCAAGGACTTCATTCCGCCAGGTACTCAAGTCCGAATCAATGAGATTCCACGTAATGACCCACGTGGCGCGGAACTCTTCATTTTTGTTCCCTGCAAATAAAACCTGTGCAAATAACAAAATAAAAGCCAACAATAACAATCTTTTCACAAATCCCTCTTTTCTTTGGATTTTCAAGACAAAAATAAGGCCGATGAATTTTCCATCGGCCTATTCATAATCGAACAAAACAATTTTGTAATTATTTTACCAGCGTCATCTTCTTTGTCATCAGTTTTCCATCCACGGTCAACCGATAATAGTACGTACCGGAAGCTAAACCACGGCCATCAAATTTGACCGAATAGTTGCCGGGTGTCATCGTTCGATTAACCAGGGTGGAAACCAACTGACCATTTATGTTATACACTTTTAGATTTACCAAACCGCGCTTTTCAATGGAAAATGCGATTGTGGTCGTGGGATTAAATGGGTTCGGATAGTTCTGCTTCAGATCAAAACTTCTGACCAGACCATTTTTCACTTCAATTACCCCAGTATAAGGATTACTATTTCTCCAAAGTTTAACTACACCACCGTCAAAATCAGCTGTTAACGCATACCAATCACTACCCTCCTGATAAAAAGCAATGTGGCGAGGCGAATAATATGTACCACCACTCGGGAATACTCCGGCATTGAGACTATCTGCACCAAGATTATGCCCAAGGCTGTCAACAATAGCCCAATTTTTATTCGGATCTAACTGATACCAACCAGTATAATCACCGGGTTGAACATCCCAATACGTGCCAACCCACATCATG
>Ga0114934_10002034_pt1 | contig 13105 bp, 25 predicted proteins | sample 4SBtaG_2_FD_99695 | JGI IMG/M metagenome (GOLD analysis project Ga0114934, IMG submission 99695) | Deep subsurface microbial communities from Kolumbo volcano to uncover new lineages of life (NeLLi) - 4SBTROV10_white metaG | ecosystem: Environmental > Aquatic > Marine > Volcanic ... | reverse complement strand
CACGTGCTTATCTGGCAAATCTCTTTCGCCTTTAAGCCATAAGCTCATGGATGTTTGATTCCACTCAACGAGTCGAGCCAATTCAGAATGATTGATCGCAGTGTGCGACAAAATAAAGTCCTTTAGTTTTTTCTTCATGATGCTAATGTAATACAATTATTTCAATATCCTAGAACTTTTTGAAATAAATTTAATACAAGCTGTCAGCGTACCGAATTGAGTCAATTGTATGGTTGTCCTTGTCGACTATATGGATGACCGTTTCACCCTTAGTGTTCACAACAATGATGCTATGGTAGTGGTTCAGCTCGTGCTGGATGTCATCACTATCTCGGTGGACATGCAAGATGCAATTGTTTATTTTCTTGATGCCTGCCTTTATTGATCCAGGTGGTTTTTTTGCTTTGATTATTGCGAGGCCAGCACGCTTGAACTCCTCAATTGTTTTTGGCTCAGCTGAATCTGCAACGATGTAGCAATCATCTGGCACAATCTTTTTGATCCTCTCAATGATTTCGCTGTTTACGAGGTTGGTTTCGCAAATGTGCTGCTTAACGTACATGTGCTGGCCGTATTTCCTCATCTCCACCAATGCAGTTGGGTCTGGATTGAAACCCCAATCGAGTCCAAATATTCTGATCGTTGGCTCGTGATAGGTCTTTTTACCGTCCTTGCCTACGTCATGAGGCCAGTCATCGAATAAATCCCAATCGGGAATGAGTATTCCATCAACCGAGCTTTTCCATCCACCAAGAACAACCTCGCTGAACCACTTGGCGACCTTCTCGTCTTTTGACTCGACTGGCTCGTCTGCTTTCTTTTGCCTTTGCACTTTGTTCCAGATCTTTCGAGCTGACTCGAAAAGAATCCAGTTTTTTGGTGCAACGAATTCCTCGCCTAGATCAAGATAGGTGACATGTATGTATAACGTATCTCCAACAATGCCATTGTGTCCATCCTTCACACCTCTCGCGGTGAAGAATTTCGGATAAATCCAATGTGTTTTGGCTGTTGGGTTGAGAATCATTACACTGAAAGGAGCAACGTCTTTCGCTCTTATAGAAAGCTCGACCTTTTCCCATTCCTCAAAACTTGGGTATTCCTCAGCCTCCTCACATACAAGGACACTGTAATCCTCCAATGATTTAAGTGCGGCCGTCTGGTTCCCTGAGGATGTTTTAAACCCTGCGAAATCAATCTTTCCTCGGTTGTGCGTTGTGCTTATGGTTTTACCAACCGTGTTGAGCCAAGGGTCTAACCCAAGCAATTCGGCTCGATTCTCCATTGCTGGAATGATCGACTTTTCTGCACTGGTTAAAGTGTAACGGGTGTATAATATCCGATGATTAAACTCAACAATTGCCTGACAAAAGCCAAGGCCGCTGGTGAAAGTCTTGCCAGACTCACGACCACCTGTTATGATTACCCGAGTTACCTGGGGGTGTTTCCCAGCGATAACCTCAAAAAAAGGCTCAAACTTCTCGGTGATTTTTATTTTGCTCAATTGGCCTATTTCTCCTCGTCTGAGGGCGTGGTTGTTTTCGTGAACTCAATTTTTGGTGGCGGGATGTCGGTGTTTTTCTGCTCAATAGTTTGCTTTGGTGTACCGTATGCACTATCAAGTAAGGCACGATAAGCCATTACGTCACCATCCTTTGCCCTTCGTATCATTGAAAGCGTGATAATTGTCTCAGCATTCTCCTCGATCATGTCAACCTCCTCTTGAGTCAATCCAAGAGCCTCGGCAATTTCCTCATCTTTAGAGTCGAGAACCTTTAACGGGTCTTTTGCTTTGATAACCAAATCTAACATCTCCCTTGCTATGGTTGATCGGTTCCTTGATCCCTTTGGCCGTCCTGCAGGGTTTCCAGATTGTCCTGGCTTAAATTGATGTCCTTTTATGTCCTTTGCTCCCATTTCGCGTGCTGTATTCGTGCTGTATTACCCCAAATATACGAAACCCCCACAACTTTTGTTTCAGGGGCTTAAATCAAGGCACTGTGAACGTGACATACCTTTTACCAGTCATAAACAGTTTGTGTATTGGTATTTTGTTTCTGTACTCCTCATAACTGTATGGAGCGGACGGGTATCGACCACCTCCAACTTGCCTGCTACCAGTGTAAGCTGTTAATCCAGAACAAATGTTGACTACTCCGTCAATCATCTCAACTGCTTCACACGTTATTTTAGACTTTTCTCCATTCGAAACAAATTCGAAAACCTTGCCTTTGTACTTGTCATTTAACAATGATTCTGTCACTTTCCTAAGTTGGTAGACTTCTTTTTCGAGTTGCTTTATTTTTTTTCGGCTCCTCATCTCAGTACTTTTTACCATGTTTGTACTCGCGTAATGAGTTGTATCTCATTTTTGCTTTGATGTGCTCCTCAAGGTTGATGCCTTTGAATTTTGCCAAGTCCATCACACGAATCATAATGTCAGCGAGCTCATCCTCAAAAGTGTCTTTAGTTGACTTTTCAAATTGACTCTTGAAATCTGAATCTTCAACTGCATATTCATTTGAGTTTGAGAATTTCGACATCACCATCATTCCAACATTAAACTCGGTCACCTCCTTTGGGTAATACAAACCTTTTCGGTCTGCCTCAAGAGCCTCAGAAACCTCTGAATGAACAAGGCAAAGCATTTCACCAATATTCTTTTCGTCTTCGAAAAATCCGTTTTTCACATTTATGGCGTGAATCTCCTCTGATAGTTTGTTAATCATTTGTCTCTATTTAGGGGTTTAAAAATTATTCCAGATGCTATTGAAATGAACCAAAATTCAAAATCTGTAATGTCGTAAATCTTAGCATTCATGAACAAACATCTTTCAAAGTGTCTCATTTCACTTTTAAGTTAAGTTGTATTGATTTGATTTTGTGGATGTATTTGGGATCTGTTGCGAACCCAACACGCTTGAGGAATGCATAATAATCACCGTCCTCATAATGGCGTTTTTGCCATCGGACGTAGTAATCGACCGACTCCTCCCATGTTTCGAATTCGAGATATTTCTTTTTCCAAGTCCAACCAAATAAGTTGTTTCTGTCTTTGGAGCAATTGGAACACTTGAGCCAACGGGTTTCTTGCATCACCTGGGCGATGACAATGTCCTTGTGTTTTAGGCTTGTTTTACTGATGTAGTCCTTGACCTCTTGGATTGTTTGCGTGTTTCCGACCAGTGCGAAAAGCACGATCATTGTGGTTGCGATCTTTCTCATGGTGCTAATGTAATGAATTTATTTCAAACTCTATGTATTCACTCCCTTTTTCGACTTTAATTTTTCGGGCTTTTATCTCGTGAATCTTGCTGTCATTGAATCCGTAACGTTTTTGCAGTATGTCCTGAAATGGCTTTATTGGGTTGTCAACATCTGCACCCATGTTGCTGACCCCAAACTCGTAATTGATCGAGTAAGGGGGTTCTGGCAACTCCAATTTTGGCAACATAAGCATCAGTGCACGAGTGTAAAACCTGTATTTTTTGGTCTTAACCTTTGAGCCTTGATATGACTCGTTCACGCTCATTGGTTTTATTTTGATCTTATTCAACCCCGAGCTCCTTTAACTTTTTGTAGAGCTCAAGAGTTGCCTCGACATCTCCCATTGCTCGGTGCGGGTTGTTGTTTACGATTCCGAAATGCTTGCAAAGACCAGTTAAGCTGAAAGATTCGATTTCAACATCTTTTTCCTTTGCCCACTTCTTTGCAATTTTCAATGTGCAAATTGGAGCGATCGAGATTTGATACTCCTCGGATCTAAGCATCGCATTTACAAATCGAATATCAAAAGCAATGTTGTGACCTATAACATGAAGAACGTCAAGGGAAATCAACGAGAATGCCGTTTCCTCAGCTACAACGCAATAGCTCTCGCCTTTTTCTATTTCATCCATCGAAATGCCATTCACCTCCATGGCTCGCTCTTTATATTCGCCAAGCCTAACCTCGCAAGGTTCGTCTCCATACTGAACGTAATGAGGGGCGACAATAGCCTCGTAGCGGTGCAACTCATTCATTCTGTCATCAATAACAACAAAAGCGATCTCGCAAAGAGCGTCATTTTTTGGGTTCGTTCCACCTGTCTCGGTGTCCAGAACCATCATGTTTTTGTTTCCCATTTTAAGCAAATATTAATCTATAAACCAGGTAAATTATTGTCGCAACAAGAACTCGTGCGAATGAGTTGGAAAGGCTGTGCGTGTAAAAGTGCATTTTAAATAAAGACCCTTGTTGCACAAAAGGAAATGGAGCCGTCAATATTCTGTCGATCCACCCAATTACAAACCCAACTGAGTACATTATCACTGCGAGCGTAATTATTCCGATTGCTTTTGCTCTTGTTTTGCCATCAATTTTTGGCGTTTCCGATGTTGTTTTTTCTACTTCCATTTTATTATTTTTTCAAGGTCTTTTTCATCCAACATTAAGTTTTCGAAGTAAATGCGAACCGCAATTTTTTTGCAAGTTGTTGGGAATTTATTATCTGTTCTTATTGATTGGATTCTCTTGTGCAGCATCCTTTTTTCGGTTTTACTCGCGGATAAACTAGCTCTCTCGAGATCGTTTTTTACGTATTCACTCGCCTCCTCTTTTATTGATTTCATCAACTCATCGTTTGGCTTTTCCATGAGGTTATTATCTCTGAGCCAATCGTAATGAATGGCACCCATAACATCATGAGATGGCGAGTGCATCATTTTGTTGTTTTCTTTGAAGAAGCCCCAAGATTCTAGCAATGTTTCGACTATTGCCCTTCTGTTCTTTTCTTCAACCTCCTCAGGAGTTAGTATTCTCGATTGATTTTCGTCAAGACTTCCAAGTAAAATGTTTTCTTTTCTGGTTTCCTCGTTTCTGTATTTCCTGTAACTGATTAGCACGTCACCGAAATAGTCGCGAGACAAAACACCAAAATGACCCTTTAACTTGGTTTCGAATTTTTGGGCGCTGAGCAATTCAAAAGCGAGCGTGATCTCCTCAATTGTGAAATCTTTGAAGTATCGAAAGGCAAATTTCGTCAAGTCCTCAACCTCCATTGCTTCGATTTGAATGGTCAGTCTTTGGGCAATTGCCAGGATTGACATTTTTATACCGGTGTCAGCTTTGCCCTCGTCCATCCTAACGATTGTGGGGCTGGAAACATGAGCTTTAACTGCCAAGCTCTTTATCAAGTCCAAGTTCTTTGGCGGTTTCCATGTTGTGGTCGAGAGTTCGTTCATTTCTTGATTTTTTCGTTGTGGTTGATTCAGTTGGTTTTTTGTTTTGCTTCAATTGCTTGGCAATCCAGTGCAGAAAATGCTTTTTGTTTTCGTGGTCTGTCTTGTAAAGGTCGTCAGCTGCCTCCAATTCATCGCAAAAAACAACAATCCATTTTTTGATTTCTTCCAAAGAAATTTGAAAACCGTGTTTCGATTTTAAGGATCTGATAATTGACTCGTGCCAGGTGAAAGATGAATTTAAATAATTTTCAATCCGATTTCTATTTATAATAATATCACTTACACTTACTGTAACATTATCATTAACATTAACACTTACAGGTTTTTTGGGTTCTTGTTTTTCTGAATTTAACCCAGTGGGTTTTTTAGGTTTTGGAGGTCGCCCCCCTCTTGATCCGTTTTTCCTGCTATTCTCAGCCCTTCGCTCGTACTTTTTCAAATCCCTTTTTAATTGCTGCTTCAAAGGCTCAACAACAGCTCCCAGCAACCCATCCAGTGGCTCGGGGTTTAAATCGTTGACATACTCCAATAGCCAGGTAAAAACAAGCCCACGTTGCTCTATTGACAAATGGTTCATCGTGTGGATTAGATCACAATAAATAACGAATGACTTTTTATTCTCTGCCATAACAAAAAAAACCTCGCTAGGCTTCATCGTATGCACTCGAATCCACCCAACAAGGTCAATGTTTAGTTTCTTAAAACGGCCTAATGTGCATATCAACCGAGTCAAATGTAATTAATTTATTTCAGTTAGCAACATAGAAAGTGCAAGAAATTCACATAATTGTTGGTAAATCATCGAATATTTTCTCACATCTCCTGGTGAATACTCGGCAAGAGTGAGTGCAACCTCAATGTCATCATTCAAAAGGTACGTTGAATCAAAAACCTTTACGAGATCCGTATTGTGCGCTCGCTCATGTCGAACCCGTTATTTTTTTTGATTGCAATTAATAAATTTATGTAGAGGCTAACGCGCTCGATTTCGTCAATTATTGCCTTTGCTTCGTTTCCTGAGATGACTCGATCAACCTCACCCTCGTTTTTCTTCCAAATGTTTTTTTTGTCATTTGAAAGGATGATCTCAAGGCCATCGCGATAGTTTACCCAGTATTCGAGACTTTCAATTCCTAACATGGAAGGTAAAGGCTATGAGGTTGATCTGAGTCATCATACTTTATGGTTCCCTCCGTTCTTATTTCACCATTGTTTTCGAGCTCGCTGAACCGTCCAGAAATGGTATGAGTTGGAACTTTCATTGTTGCCGCAACATCTCTCATTGTGATGCCTGTACCTTGTTCCTTGATTATAGCCATTATTTGCGCTTTTCTTGTGGTCAGTGTTGGCTTTATTGTCTGATACCATGCGTGTAAACTTGTAACTTTCATTGCGTGTGGTTTTTATTTTACAATTCGTTGAGTGCTGTTAAAACAGCGTTTGTGAGTAATGTTATGTCGTATTCAGGAACCTCAAACTCAAAAGTATTCATGCTTTCGTAGTATCCATTGTTTGGCAAATACGGCAGATCGCAATCGTCAGATTCATAAATAAATCTATATTTCCAAGCGTCTGACCCCTCATAAGCCTCTGCAAATTCTCTCAACTCGTCAAGCTCTGATTTTAATGGCATGAAGGTTATCGCCTCCGCATTTGGAACCTTGTTTATTATTGCGTTTGAAACTAATTGATAGTACTCCTTTGGAAAGTTGTCTCTTAAAACGGAGATATTTTTCGTTAGAATAGCGTCAGTGTATAGTGCAAAATTCTTCGGTTGATAACATTTTATGTCAGAAATCTTTACACCAGGAACAATTAAATCTTTCGATCCAGACCAACCTGATATTTGAGGGTGTACATCTGTGTCGTTGCTCGTTATCTTGTACTCAAGACCAATCTTGTCAAAAACGAACATCTCCATAAATGTACCCCAAGCCATAGCTCTCGAATAGGCTTCAACGCTTATGCTTCTACCCATTCTTTTCTCTATTTGCTTCTCGAGTATGTATGTTTCTCGAACTCTTTTACTGCCAAGTAGCTTGTAAATATTTGAAGACGTGAACGCCCCAATTCTTTCTTTGTTTTCAGTGATGCTCATATCTTTGATTTAAGGAATTTATGGAGTTTGTTGTAACTTGATTTCTCCTTATTATTTATAATTCTATTGGCGTATTCAAGCTCGTCCTTTGAAATTGATTCAGACACATTTTTAAGGTTGTTCTTTAGCATTTCAATCCATTGAACACCTTTTTTTATTCTTAGCGCATCTGTTGTTGTTCCGAACGCTTTTACATCCTCTTGAACGTAAATAGTTACTTTTTTACCAACCCAATCCTCTACAATGTTTCCATACATTTCAGCGATCAACTTGCAATTTGTAGCGTTTAACACCATGGGTTTGTCGAACTCGTTAAAAATTACGGTTGGACATTCGTCTCCGTTTGGAGCTTTAGCACTTTTTACAAGAGCTTTACCGGTGCTTTTTATTGTTACTTCTCGCTCCTCATTTTCCTCTAATGAGTGAGCCCCTAAATATTCGTAATTGAATAGTTTTTTCCAGTGAGTCCTAGATTCCATGGTTTATTTTTTAATGTGGTTGACAATTTTCCCGATTAACTCGTTTACCTCAAGATACATTTTTTCAAGCATTGGCTTGAAAACTTCGCTTATTTGTTTGGCTTTTGATTCTTCAATTCCAAAATCTTCGTGGTTGATTTTAACTAATTCCATTTTATGATATTTTTTTGATTTTATCTAAAAGAACGACCTCTTTTTCGATCATGTGTCTGATTGACTTGTAAGCCTTGTGAGCCTGCAAAGTTGTGCCATCCGATGCAATTCTCTTGCACAAATAAGGATAGGGAAATGTAGGGTTGTAAGCCTCGAATATGACGAACTCATCAATTACATCATAGCCAACAACCATGTCACCCTGCACGAATCCTGGCTTTGACTCTTTTAAAAGTGACACGAGGCTTGACTTAATGGCATCAACTTGCTCGATTAGTTCAATTATTTGCGTGTGGTTTATCATTTTACTTTGTTTTAAATGACTCAATGAGTCTGTGAGTAATTTCACCCATCACTGAGCGGTTGTTTTCTTTCGATGCCTTTTTGATCTTGTTGTAAAGATCGAGAGGCAGGCGTGCTGTAAATGCTTTCATCTTATTTGTATGTAGTTTAGTAATTCCGTTTTTTGATCTCTTGAGAGAATGTAATCTCCATTCACTCCAAGGTAAAGGCCAAAATCAACCTCTTGGTTCATTTCCATGGCCGTTATCGTGATTTCACTTGTAAATGGGTTGTTCCATCCGTCACCATCGGTTGACTCGCTAAAATCAACTATAAACTCACCATGTAAATGCAATCCTCCAATTATCTCATCAAAATTGATTTGCGATTTGGTGCCATCGAAACTGGAAAGAATGTTGTCGATGCAAGTTTTTACGTCTTTGATTTGTTGATTGGTTGCGTTCATTTTGTGGTTGCGTTGTTATTACCCTACAAACATAGGTATTTTTTTGATACCACAACAAAACCAAATAGGTTTTTTTTTGATACCAGTGTAATTTGGAATGATTATAAATAAGAAAAGCCCCCAAAAATGAGAGCTTTAATAAATCAATTTCGCCATTTTAAGGGTTGTCCTTGGCTTTTATAAACACCCAAATCAAAAAGGCACCCATAGCGGCCGAAATGGTTTTTCCTGTGTTTTTTCTACGCCTAAATTTTCGACTCCATTTTTCATTTTCTGATTTTTCGCTTGCATAAGCGGACTTTAAATCAACCGATTCCTGTTGAATTATTGAAATGGTGCTGTCTTTTCGCGTGATAATCGAATCCTTTCTGGAAATAATTCTGTCCTTTAACTGCTTATTTAGCATACATTCAATGGCAGCTGAGTCCATTGCCTGGGTGTAAGGTATTATTGTGTCACCATTAATTACCAAAGGCGATTGCCCTAAGACTGTCTCGCTTGCTGCGGTAATGAATAGCAACAAAATTGACATTTGAATCAATAAGTTTTTCATCTTCTTCTATTATTTTTTCATCTAATTCAACAAGTTTTTTCAAGGCGTTGAATTCAACCTCTCTTTTCGCTGATCTCTCAGCTCTCTCGATGTCCTCTATTGTGTACGGCGAAACCTGAACTGGCCTTTTGAAAATGGAGTCTCCGAGAAATATCACCAACAGAGCGAACAACAAAGTGTTTAAGTCGACTTTCATGTCACGATTTCGAAATGAGGCATGTCCCAGAGCTTCTGGTCGAACAAAAGAGTTCCGTCTCCGTCCCAATTTCCTCCCCAACGGAGCTCATGAGAAACCTTTCCAGCGTCAAACAAAGCCTTTGCCGTTGCGGTTATATGGCCACCTAAATAAGCAAGATGAACCTTATCAAAAGCCAGATTTTTTGAGCCAGGAACATAAGCGTAAATGTCGACCGCTTGAGATGGTTTATAATTGTGCTTTCCTTTTTTGTTGATCCCATCGATTCGACTTTTCCCTTGATCAAACAGCTTTTTCTGACGCTCAACTGCTCTGTGACCCTCACTGATCCCAAAATCAACCATTGATGTCTTTAGTGCTTCGGTCATTATTTTTCGAATGTCCTTGTGTGCTGTCTTTAGGTTTTTAGCAGAACGCTCCCCAAATTTAAAATTCTCCATGATGTAAATATAACAAAATAAAGGTGACCGAAAGGCCACCCTTATTGTCTCACGGGAAAAGCGCAACCACACGCAACCATTTGACAAAACGAAAATAAGAAAAAACGCCTATCTCTCGACCTCTGGGTCGAAATAAAGACCAAGCTCCTCGATTTTATCGATGCAGGATTGTCTTGTGGCTCCCTCAAATACACCGTTCTCCTCAAGTGTCCAGTCTTCCTGGTCGCTCTCAAATAAATCCATCACAAAGATCTCTGGGGTTGATTTATCCCAAAACATTCGCCATGTTGGTTGTTCGCTTGGAGTTATGCACCACCAGGCAACCCCCCCTCTATCAATACTTACTATTGCCATTCTAGTTTGTGTTTACTGTGTAGCCTTTTAAAATTAAACTTGCTTTTGCTGCTAAACCATCAAATCCACCGCTGATTGAATCTGGCGCAGCATTCCCACCAGTGAGACCCAGTACTCTGCCGGATATGGATCCACTCGAATTGTTGTCAAAATCAACAAGCATTTCGTTAACCTCTGCAGCAGTCATTCCGCAATCGAAAAATGATGTTGTGCAACTTGCAGAGTCAAATAATCCAGATAGTGGAGTCATGTCTATGTGACCCAATGACGTACAACTACCGCAATCGTATGAAATAAATGTATTTGAATTGGACGGGTTGACTACGTTGGTAAGGTTTGGGTTGTTTGATATGTCAAAATTACCCTGAAGGTTCATTCCAGAAACGTCAATAGTGCCAGTTAAATCACAATTATCAAGCCTCGCGTCATCGAAATCAACGGTTGATGTGGGGAATGTTATCGATGTCAGGTTTGGGTTGTCGGATAGCCACAACAGCCCTCCGAGTGTTGTCACTGAACTCATGTCGAGCACCCCAGTCAGGTCGCACTGATTAAACCTAGTTAGTATCTGGTTTGTCGACGAGGTTATTGTTGGTGCAAAAGTTATTCCTGTCAGGTTTGGGTTGCTGTAGCCCTGCAAAACTCTAAACCCACCAGAAAGCCCAGAGAGGTCTAGTAAACCAGTTAGATCGCATGAATAAACAAGGTAATCATCGAAAGTTTCAGTTGATGTTGGGTTCGATATTGATGTGAGATTTGGGTTTGAAAATACCTCAAACTCACCGCCCAATCCAGTCAACATTGACACATCTAGTGTCCCCGTAAGGCCGCAACCAAAAGCAAAATATTCCTCAAATATACCTGAGCTCACGGGGTTTGTTATACTTGTTAGGTTTGGGTTTCCATTTACTCTAAACCTATCCCTCATAACTTGGAACATTGAAACATCAAGGTTGCCGGTTAGATCGCAATCATTGATGTATATCAGACTTGTGTTGAGTGAGTGAGGTGTTGGGTTGAATGTTACACCAGTCAAGTTGGGGTTGTTTCTTAGCTGAATCGACCCCCTTAATCTCGTTATAGGTGTTAAATCAATATCCCCTGTTAAGTCGCAAGAATAGCCCCATAAAATACTGACTTGCTGTAAAATCGTACTTGAAGGGCAGGAGAAACTGGTCAAGTTTGAATTTGAGTGAAATCTTATTTGTCCATCGATATTGAATTGAGAAACATCCAAGTCGCCTATCAAATCGCATTGTTCAACCCTTAGCTCCGTGAGTGCAGATGTGGGGGATGAAGGCCAAATAATTGATGTAAGGTTTGGGCAAGCGTATGACCAAAAACTCCCAGCAACATTTTCCATTGTGCTCATGTCTAGGGTTGTGAGTTGTGAATTTTGATAGAACCGCATCGAGGTAAATGCCCCTGTTGATGATCCAATGTTATTTGGAAAGTTTATGGTTGTCATTGACGGGTTGTTTCTGGCTTGAATTACCGACCTCATAGTGTGTAGACCTGAAATGTCGATTGTCACCACTGATCCCATCGAATACAGAGCCACGTTTGTCAATGACCCACCTCCTGTGAGTATTTGGTTTGCAACCACTGAGGTTGAGTTCTGGTTTCCGTTCGCAAAAAACAAACCATCCATTTGCGTAATACCTGAAATGTCTATTGCTCCCAAAATATCGCATCCATCCAGTCTTAATTGAGCAAGGTTATCTCCTAACCCTAAATCCTGGATAGGTAACTTAACCGAGTTAAGATTTGGGTTGTTATGCAGATGCAAATTTCCACCTCCTGATCCAAGCCTTGTTAAACCCCTGGCGTCTACGCTCACAAGATCATCAGAGGCAGCGACCAAGGCAATTACATGTTTCATGTACCTTTTATCAGCTCTAACTGTGTATTTATTGGTATCTACGTAAGCATGCGTGAAAGTGGCATCATCATCCAAGAGAGTCCCATCACCTAAGTCCCACCGGAAAAACCCAACACCACCCTCAGTGGTTGACGGGTCAAAACTAGGTGTACCGTTTAACGTCATTACAAGTTGCCTTTTGTCTCTTACTCGTCTTGTTAAATTCATGTTATGCGTAATTTGATCCGAATGAAGCTAGAAAATTAGTTCCGTTGTAGTAAAGTGTTACAAGGTCGGTTGCAGAATCTGTTTGAGTAACAATTAAAGGCTGACCCGACTCCCATTTCACATTTACTGGCCATATAACATTTTGCAAGTTAATGCCTTGAATGATTTCAATGGTGTAATTGGCGCCCGAAACAGGGTTATCCAACTGGAAAGTGACATCATTATCGATGTTATTTAGGTCGACTTTTTGGTTGTTTCCCAAGTTAAAATTTATGATCTGGGTAACACCCGCACCAGGTGGAGGGATTAAGGTTGCCGCAATTCCGAAACCAACTTGACCGTTTAGGAATTGGAGCACAAAACTATTAAGGTCAACATCTCTGTCGCTTGGTAGCTGGCCATTTGCGTAATAAAACAAGCCAAGAGCTGACCTCATTACTGCAGGAGATACTTTTTGAGACTGAAAGTTGCCTCCCCCTGTGTCTTGATCCATGTCGAACCAGCTACCCGGCTCTATTGTTGTGGCTGTGTTTACGTATTCATTTATTTTTTCCGGCATTTTGTTTTGTTTTTGTTATGCTAATATTTTTATTTCGTCGGCTGTTGTCCCTTTCGTCAGGTCATCGGTGGTGAGTTTTCCGGTTATAGCGTCTGACGGGTCACTAATCCTGTAACTCATTGAGATTTTGCTTGCGCTCACCTTGCTAGTGTCGACCCTCATTTTTAATGTTGCCACACTCCCCAAGAAACTGAGATCCAGAAGCGTTGATCCT
>Ga0114934_10002033_pt1 | contig 13106 bp, 8 predicted proteins | sample 4SBtaG_2_FD_99695 | JGI IMG/M metagenome (GOLD analysis project Ga0114934, IMG submission 99695) | Deep subsurface microbial communities from Kolumbo volcano to uncover new lineages of life (NeLLi) - 4SBTROV10_white metaG | ecosystem: Environmental > Aquatic > Marine > Volcanic ... | reverse complement strand
TTAATATTCTGTTAATAAAGAAATGACAACAAATGGTATCAAGTTTAAATTAATACAATAAATTTGCTACTCTTAGAAAGAATTAAAATCATGGAAAAAATGAAAGGTATTAAATTTTTTGTTTTAGCACTATTAATTGCAAGTAACACATTTTCGCAAGAAAAATTAGAAAATCTTGAATTAAAAGATGATGGGCTTTATTACTTAAAAGGTAGCACAACACCATATTCAGGTAAAATAGAAGATTATTGGAAGCCCGGCATTTTAAAATACCAGGGGTTTTTAAAGAAAGGAAAGTTTGAAAAAGTATATACCGAATGGAACGATGTTAAAATAAAAACGAAAGAAATTCATTACAAAGATGGTATCAAAAATGGTCTTTATACGGAATGGTACGACTATGGACAAATTAAGCAACAAGGACAATATAAGAACGACCGTAAAGTAGGCGAATGGGTAGAATGGGATGTTTATGGTAAACATCAAAAAAAACCAAAATATGAGACTGTTACTGAATGGTATGACAAAAAACGCAAGAAACTTGAAGGAACCAAGAAAGACAATTTAAAAGATGGCGTATGGATATATTATGACGAAAATGGCAGCATTGTAAAAAAAGAAAATTACAGTGAAGGGAAAAAAAATGGACCTACTGAATATTTTGGAAATAGCGGATGTAAATCGAAAATAGAAAATTACAAAGAAGGCGTTCTTAATGGTCCCTATTCCGAATATTATACTGATTGTAAAAAAAAGCTTTTAGGATTCTATAAAAATGGCAAAAAAGATAGCACATGGATAGCATATAATGAAAAAGGCAATGAAATAAGCAAAACATCTTATAAAACCATTGTTCATTTGTATCCTTCGGGCATAAAACAAGAAGAAAAATCTTTTATTAATGGTAAAAAAGACGGAACTTGGACATGGTGGTATGATAATGGTCAAAAAAAATTCCAAGAACAATACAAACAAGAAAAACCAAATGGTGAATGGATTTCTTGGTACGAAAATGGTGAAAAGAAAGAAGTCACTCACTATAAAAACGGTGTTAAACAAGGCAAGTATCAAAAATATTACCCTAGTGGACAACTTGAGAAAGAAATAAATTATAATAATGGTAAAAAAGATGGCATTTATACCGAATATTACGAAAATGGACAAAAAAAACGGCAAGTTACCTATAAGATGGGCGAAAAGGTCGGAACACAACAAGAATGGTATGATAATGGTCAAAAATTATTTGTTGGGACTTGTAGTAATGGAAAATTAAATGGTACTGGCACTTTCTTCTATCAAAATGGAAAAAAGAAATTAGAAGGTAACTTCGTAAACGACCGTAAAGAAGGCAAATGGAAAATGTGGGATACACAAGGTAATCTATTGCCTGATATTACTTACAAAACTTATGTCGAAAAATACAAAAATGGATCAATTTTATCTATTGGTACTTATCGTAACGAAAAACAAGACGGCAAATGGATCTGGTATTATGAAAACGGAACTATAAAAGCTATTGAGAATTATGACAATGGGAAACTTTCCGGTCCTATTATGGGGTATTATTCTAATGGTCACGAAGCTTATATTGGTAATTATTATAAAGGGAAGAAAGATGGTAAGTTCATTTCATGGTATCAAAACCGTCAAAAGAAAAGTGTTGAGATTTATAAACGAGGTATCAAAGATGGAAAATTTAATTCATGGTATGACAATGGGCAACTAAAATCAGAAATTCTTTATGTGTCTAATAAAGCCGAAGGACTTTCTCAAAAATGGTATAAAAACGGACAACTTAAAGAAAAAGGGAATTATGTAGGTGGACTGAAAGACGGCAAATGGCAAAAATGGTATGAAAACGGACAACAAAAAGCGGAAGAATTATATAATATGGGTAAAAAAGAAGGGACATTTACTTCTTGGTTTGAAAATGGAAATATTTATATGGAAATTACTTACCAAAATGACACAATTAATGGTAAATCCATTGAATACTACGAAAATGGGAATCGTAAAATAGAAGAAACTTATAAAAATGGCATCAAAAACGGACCTTATATTGAATTTTACAAAAACGGAGACAAAAAAACACAGGTTACTTATGTCAAAGGGAAAGCACATGGTCGATTTATGGAATGGTATGAAAATAATAAAGTTCATATAATGGGCAACTATAAATATGGCAAAAAAGACGGACAGTGGGATGAATTTTATAAGAGTTCTCAAAAATCAAGTTCCGGAACCTATGTCAACGACAAAAAGAATGGAAGGTGGACGGATTTTTACGAAAATGGTAAGAAGGTATGTGAAGGGGTATATAAAAATGACAAAAAAGAAGGCTTGTGGATTTGCTATTTTGAAAATGGCAAGAAACAAATAGAAGGTAAATATCATCTTGATAAAAAAATAGGTATTTGGACTGAATATAACCTCGACGGCGAAGTTATTGACACAGAAAAATATTAGTTCAAAAACTGCTATAGCATTAATCTCTTGCAACTTAAATCGGAAAGCTTCCGTTAATATATTGCAGGTTATTTACCTAAAAGCCTAAATGCATCTTTTATGGTTATCCGTTCGTCATTGTTAAAGGCAGCCACAAAACAATCGGTAAATCCTAATTGTCGCATTTTATTACGATAGGTCAATGCTTTATTTAATTCTGTATAATTACCTACGGTATATTTATAAAGCCCGTTATGATAATATCGCCACACCTTTAATCCCTTAAACATGGCATTGCTAGTACTAATTTTTCGTGTAGAAGTCTTAATTTGCACTTTAAATCGCACCTTATGTTTTTCTGATTCAATATCTGTTGATAAAACTTTTGCTGTATCTTTTTTAAACAGGGTTTCATCTTTTTGAACCGGGTCCCTTTTTTCTGTTTCAGCTAATAAAGGTAATGTTTTGGGGACTTCAAATGAGCGAATCAAAGGGAAATGATTTTGTGCATATTTCCGTGAACAGTAATTAAAATGCCACCATTCGGTAGAAATACCGGAAAAATGATTTTTTTGCATTACTGTTCTCAATAACAAGCGATTTTGATATTGTTCAGGCGTTAATTTCCCGTTTTTTAAAAATCGTTTTTCAAAATATGGATAGGCTAATTCGCAAAAACAATCAAAAGGTGTTCCCATATCCAAGGGTTTACCTTCATCATCAACAATACTGACATCCACAGCGGCACCATAATTATGTAATGAATGAAATTTGGGATTTGAAAGATATTTATATTTCATATACGGCGATACTTCTACAGAATCCCACATCAGCTTTTGTACTGACAAAGGCCTTACAGCATCATAAATAATCAGGTGATAATTTGGCTTTATTTTTTCAAGTAAGTGTTGAGCCGAAATTAATTTCAAAGCAACATCTTTTTGTAAATAAGCTTCCCTGAAATTACCATACATATTCCGGTGCATAAAATTATCTGTTGTCGCATATTTTAAAAAAACATCAATAGATTTATTATAGTCCCGCACCCGTATTAAATTGTTTTGTAACAAATATTTCTCAAAGTCAGAAAGTTTTCTTTTTTTAAAATGTATCGAATCGTTTTGTAACAATGCTGAATCTGTCACCAATAGATTAGATAAATCTTCCGATATAATTTCCTCATAATGATTATATGAACATGAAATAAAGAAAATTAAAAACAGTTGATAAAAAATTACTTTCAAAAATTTAAATAAGTGCATCAATATAAATTTGTAAATTTGGGATTTTAATTATCACAAATATAATTATTATGGTTAAACGCTTATCACTCGTATTCGTTTTAGTTTTTTCGTCTATTGGTTTACTAATAGCACAAAACAAACAACTTACCATTAAAGATGCCGTAGTTGGTCAATATACGAACCTTTATCCTGAGTATATTCCACGACTACGATGGGTTCCGAAAACGGACAATTACACATTTGTAAAACAAAGCCAATTAATGATATCCGGTATTAAAACAAAAAAAGACAAACCTTATTTAACGACTGATAATTTACAAAAAATCTTTAGTGATACGGCATCGCTTTCTTATTTCCCTAACTATAAATGGATTGATGCCAATACTATGCGTATCAACTATCGGGACAAAATAGGCTTAATTAATGTCAAACAAAAAAAACTGATTACATTGCTTTCCCCACCTAAAGAGGGGGAACATATTTTTGTAGCCCCTGACAACAAAATGGTTGCTTATACTAAAGAAAATAATCTTTTTTTTATCGATAGTAAAAATAAGGAAACACAAATTACTAACGATCCTAAAGGTGTTGTTAACGGCGATATTGTTGCCCGTAACGAATTTGGCATTGATCACGGTATTTTTTGGTCACCTAAAAGTCACTATATTGCTTTTTATCACAAGGATCAACGCATGGTTACCGATTATCCGTTAGTAGATATCACAACCCGTATTGCCACCGTAGAAAACACCAAATATCCTATGGCAGGCATGACCAACGAGAAAGAACAAGTTGGCATTTACAATATTGCTACCGGAAAAACTATTTTTTTGGATACGGATACTAGCAAAGACGAATTTCTGACAGCCGTTACCTGGGGACCGGAAGAAAAATATTTTTATATTGGGGTACTCAACCGGAAACAAAATCATTTATGGCTCAATAAATATGAAGTGGCAACAGGTAAATTTGTCAAAACCCTTTTTGAAGAAAAAAACGATAAATATGTAGAACCCTTGCATCCGCTTTTCTTTCTCGATAAAAAACCAAATCAGTTTTTATGGCTTAGCCGTCGCGATGGTTGGACACACTTTTATCTATATAATACCGATGGCAAATTAATCCGCCAGGTAACTAAAGGTGAATGGGAAGTGACTAATTTTCTAGGATTTGACAGTGAAAACGAAAAAGTCTTTTTCATGGCTACTGAAGACAGCCCATTGGAACAGCGTGCCTATTATGCCAATCTTACCACCAAAGAAATGCATTGTATAACCAAAGATCCCGGCACACATTATGTCAGTGTCGGACAAGGAGGCAAATATTTCATTGATAACTTTAGTAGTGTATCTGTTCCAAGAGAATATAATATTTTGGACTTGCAAGGCAAAGTCATCAAAAATCTTTTAACGGCAGCAGATCCGTTAAAAGAATACGATATGCCAAAAGCGACCATTTTCACAATCAAAGATGCAGACGACAAGGAGGATTTATATGCGCGTATTATAACACCACCGCATTTGGATAAATCAAAAAAATACCCTGTTATCATTTATGTTTACGGTGGACCACATGTACAATTAATTAATAATTCATGGTTGGGCGGTGCACAAATGTGGCTATATTATATGGCACAAAAAGGTTATATCTGTTTTACAGTTGATAACCGGGGTTCTGAAAACCGTGGATTTGAATTTGAAAGTGTTATTCATCGTCAACTGGGTAAAACCGAGATGCGCGATCAGATGGAAGGTGTAAAATATCTAAAATCACTGAGTTATGTCGATACCAATCGTATTGGTGTATTTGGGTGGAGCTTCGGTGGCTTTATGACCACATCGCTAATGTTAAATTATCCGGATGTTTTTAAAGTAGGGGTCGCCGGCGGTCCTGTAATTGACTGGAAATACTATGAAGTAATGTATGGAGAACGCTACATGGATATGCCACAAGAAAATCCTGACGGCTACAAATCAACTTCCCTGCTGAATGATAAAAAGATAAAAACACTAAAAGGCAGAAAATTATTAATTATCCATGGGGGCATCGATAAAACAGTCGTTTGGCAAAATAGTTTGCGTTTTATCCGTGAATGTGTCAAAATGAATGTGCCTGTCGATTATTTTGTTTATCCACGAGCAGAACATAATGTTCGCGGTTACGACCGTATCCATCTAATGGATAAAATCACGATGTATTTTGATGATTATTTGAAAAATTACTATCAAAAAAATGGAAAGTAAAGTTTTATACAAAGTCAATAATCGTATTGGCTATATTACGCTAAATCGACCCGAAAAGCGTAATGCCTTGAATGAAGAAATGGTGCAATTGCTACGCGATGCGTTTACCCGTGCCGAAAATGACAAAGCAGTAAAAGTTATTGTCCTTCGTGCTAATGGTGATGCTTTTTGTGCGGGTGCCGACTTAGCCTACCTGCAGCAACTCCAAAAAAATTCGTTTGAGGAAAATCTTGCCGATTCTCGCAATTTAATGCAACTATTCAAACAAATTTATACTCTCAAAAAAGTGGTTATTGCTCAAGTCGAAGGTCATGCCATTGCCGGCGGTGGCGGATTAGCCGCTGTATGTGACTTTATATATGCTGTTTCCGAAGCAAAATTTGGCTTTACGGAAGTAAAAATCGGGTTTATACCTGCCATTATTAGTGTATTTATTATTAGAAAAATAGGAGAAGCACTTGCCAAAAAATTATTACTGACTGGTAGTCTGTTTGATGCCGGCACCATGGAAAAATATTTTTTGGTAAATCAAGTTGTCGATAAAAAAAATATTGAAAAAGCAGTTAATGATTTTGCCATAAAACTATGTGTAACCACATCGGAACAATCACTGGCAAATACGAAACAACTAATAGCCAATGTTCAAAATTATTCATTTCAAGATGCCTTGGAATATGCCGCCAAATTAAATGCGCAAGGTCGGGAAAACACCGACTGTAAACGCGGCATCGAAAGTTTTTTGAACAAAGAAAAATTATCGTGGTAATTACAATAACTTTTCAAAAGTTTGAAACTTTTGAAAAGTTCCCGTGGGAGAATTTAATTTTATTAAAAGAAAATATTTATCAGAAATCTCCTTAAATAAAAAATAGTTTTATATTTGTGCAACAAAATAATAATTAAAGTTGAAAGCTAAACGCATAAATTTTTTAGTATTACTTGTTTTATTCATTTTGATTTTTTTTGGATGTAAAAATGTTTTTCATTCCAAGCCAAGTGAAGGTGTTATTCATTATGAATTAAAATATCTGCAAAGCGAAGAAGAAAATTCAATAATTTCTCTTTTGCCTACAGAAATGGATGTAGAATTTAAAAATGGGTTTTCACACCAAAAAGTTAAAGGCTGGATGGGTATTTTTTATATGGGTGGCATATTCAACCCTGAAAACAAAAGAAAGACAGCACTTTTAAAAATAATGGGAAAAAAATATCAATATTTTGAGGAAGGGGATAAAGAAGTTAATTTTGGTTTTGACCCATATAATGGCATAAAACTTGAAAAAACAAATGAAACAAAAGAAATAGCCGGGATGCAGTGTAAAAAAATTCATGTAATATTTCCAGACACAAGTGAGAATTTTGATATTTACTATACAAACGATATTGAAATATTAAATGCCAACTGGAATAATCCTTTTCATAGTGTGAAAGGAGTCTTACTGGATTATCAGATAACAATGTTTGGGATAAAAACTCGCATTACTGCAAAATCAGTTGAGTTTATAGAAATTCCTGATGAGGACTTTGCCATTCCTGATGGTTACAAAGAAGTCACAAAAGAAGACATGGAAGAAGTAATTAATAATCTAATATAAAATAAATATGAGAAAAATAGTTGTTATTTTAGGACTAACCTTTTTTAGTTTTTTATCTCTAATTGCCCAGGACTTTACAGGCTCAATCACTTTTAAATATTCTTTTGAAGGCAGAGAGTTAGAAGCAACAGAGAAAGCACAAATGCCAACAAGCCAAACCATGACTTTTGGGCTCGGAAAAGTTAAAACCGAAATTAATTCCCCAATGGGAAATATTACAACAATTTATGATGTTACAACTAAAGAAACTACTATGCTATTGGATCTTATGGGACAAAAACTAGCTGTTATTAAAAAAAATGATGAGGATACTAAGAAAGAAATGGAAGAACAAACCAAAGGTGTTAAGATTGAGTATCCTGATGAATCAAAACAAATTGCCGGCCATAATTGCAAAAAAGCAGTTATTACAAAAGGCGATACAACAATCACCCTGTTTTTTGCTTCCGATTTAAAATTTAAAGGCGTTAATGAAATGCAAATATATAAGGATATTGATGGTATCGTATTAGAATCTACCATGCCAACACAAGATGATGAACTAACAATGAAAGTGAAAGCCACCAAAATTGAAAAACGAAAGGTAAAAAAGAAAGAATTTAATATCCCCGGCGATTACAAAATTGTAAGTCCCGAAGAATTAAAAAGTATGTTTGGTGGTCAATAAAATAATAACACATCTAACTAAACCCTTTTTGCTGTTATTGTAAAAAGGGTTTTTATTTTTATGGCTAGAAAAAAGAAAAAAAAACACAACTCAGAGAAAAATATTATTAAGGATACCCGTTTAAAATTCTTAGTCGGTATCATCTTTTTACTTTTTTCTATTTATTTGACATTAGCATTCTTTTCTTACCTTTTTTCATGGAAAACAGACAATATTCAATGGATACAGATTTTTTCAGGTCCCGATGTAAATGTCAATAATTTAATGGGGAAATTAGGCGCATCATTAGCTTACCATTTTATCTTTAAATGGATGGGGCTATCATCATTCCTCTTTGCATTCCTTCTATTCTTCATTGGGTTGAAACTTTTAAATATTAAAATTAAACATTTTTACAAAACAGTAAAAGTTACAATTGTTTTTATATTGTTTTTGTCTCTTTTTTTAGGATTCTTTGATGTTATTTTAAAAAATAAAACATTTTTAATTGGTGGATTTCAAGGTTATGCCGTATCGCTTTGGTTAAGTTCTTTCCTTGGAAAAATCGGCACCGGTATATTATTAGTTTTTATATTACTTGGAATTTTAGTACTTAGCTTTTCCAAGGTTTGGATTTATTTTGAAAAACTATTTTTTACGGACAAAGAAAATAATAATACTATAAATGCTAATTCTGAAGAAATTAAACATACACAAGAAGAAGATATTGGAACAACAACAATCCCTTCGAAAGAAATTGAAATTAAGAATGAGTCAACTTCCGAAGATAAAGAAAGGATTATGGAACCTAATCCACTGGAAAAATCAGACTCAACATTACCTGAAACACCAATAAAAAAGATAGAAAATAAAGACGAAAAATCATTTCAATTTGAAATCAAAAACACAGAAGAAGAGGAAACGGTAGATATTATCGGACCTCGACCGGCTGAAGAATACGATCCCACACTCGATCTTTCCCATTATCAATTTCCGCCACTAGACCTTTTAAAAGAATACGAAAACACACAAAGTGTTAGCGAAGAAGAATTGACAGCCAATAAAAACAAAATTGAGGAAACACTAAAAAATTACGGTATTAATATTACAAAAATTAGTGCCACCATTGGTCCCACCATTACCCTTTACGAAATTATTCCGGCACCGGGCGTTCGAATCTCAAAAATTAAAAATCTGGAAGACGATATTGCCTTGAGTCTGGCCGCTCTTGGAATTCGTATTATTGCACCCATCCCGGGGAAAGGAACAGTTGGCATTGAAGTACCAAACAAAAAAGCAAAAATAGTGTCCATGCGATCGGTCATTGCTTCCAAAAAATTTCAAGAAGCAGAAATGGAATTACCGATTGCCATTGGCAAAACGATCTCTAACGAGACCTATGTTTTTGATTTGGCAAAAATGCCGCATTTATTGGTAGCAGGTGCTACAGGACAAGGTAAATCAGTAGGACTAAATGCCATTATTACTTCATTGCTTTATAGCAAACATCCAACGACACTAAAGTTTGTAATGATTGACCCAAAGATGGTTGAGTTCTCTCTTTACGAAAAGCTTCGTAATCATTACCTTGCGGTGCCTGAAAGTGCTATTGATTCCGATGAGCTTATTATTACTGATATCCACAAAGTTATCTACACATTACAATCCTTAGTTCAGGAAATGGAAGACCGCTACCAACTTTTAAAAGTAGCCCATGCAAAAAATATTGTAGAATACAATGGAAAATTTATTAAGCGAAAATTAAATCCTGACAATGGTCATCGGTTTTTACAGTATATTATAGTGGTTATTGATGAGTTTGCCGATTTGATTCAAACAGCAGGCAAAGAAATTGAACTGCCCCTGGGACGAATAGCCCAAAAAGCGCGTGCCGTTGGTATTCATTTGATTGTAGCAACACAAAGACCTTCCACAAATGTTATTACCGGTGTCATCAAAGCAAATTTCCCCGGCAGAATTGCTTTCCGCGTCACTTCCATTGTGGACTCCCGCACAATCCTTGACCAAACCGGCGCCAACCAGTTGATTGGCAAAGGCGATATGCTTATTAGCAGGGGGGGCGGTGATTTAATCCGTATCCAATGTGCTTTTGCCTCTACTGAAGAAGTAGAAAACCTTGTCGATTTTATTGGCGATCAAGCCGGATTAGACACCCTGTTGTTACCTGAGCCTTCAGACAAGGGCAAAAATGTTTCTAAAGGATTTAGTAGCAGCGATAACGATGGCGATGAATTAGATGCACTGTTTAATGAAGTAGCTACTTATGTAGTCGAAAATCAACATGGTTCTACATCAATGATTCAACGAAAATTTAAAATTGGCTATAATCGTGCCGGAAGAATAATGGATCAATTAGAGGAATTTGGTATCGTTGGAGCTTCAGACGGAAGCAAAGCAAGAAAAGTATTAATTCAAGATCCAACCACTTTGGAACAAATTTTGGAGAAGTTGTAATAAAATAATCATTATGAAAAAATATTTTTATCTGACAATCTATTTGTTTTTAGTAACAAACATATTATTTGGACAAAGCGACCCAAAAGCAATTGAAATTTTAGACAGGGTTTCAGCTCACATGCAAACATTTAAAACCATGTATGCTGAATTCCAATTCATCTTAGAAAATAATCAAGAAAACATTACCGATAAACGATATGGAAAAATATGGATAAAAGGCGATAAATATAAGATTGATATGATGGGTACAGAGACCTATTTTAATGGTAAATCACAATGGACTTATTTGAAAGAATCAAACGAAGTAAATATTACTACGCCGGATCCGGACGATGACGAAACAATTAATCCGGCAAAAATTTTTGATATTTATCAAAAAGGGTTTAAAGTGAGATATATAGCTCAAAAATTCGAAGATACTAGAGCCCTTTATGTTATTGATCTTTATCCCATCGATAAATCAAAACCTTTTTCCAGAATCACTTTAAAGATTGATAAAGACAAAAATGAACTTTATGCATTCAAACGATTTGATAAAGACGGTAATTACTATACAATTAAAATTGGGAAAATAACACCTAATAAACCATTGGTTGAGAGCACTTTTCTCTTTAATAAAGCGAAACATCCTGGTGTGGAAATTATTGATTTGAGAGATTAATTAAAAAAAAATCATTTTTGAGGCAACTTTTTGATTATTTTTGAGTCTATCCCTTAAAAATAATCATGACATGAAAAAAATATTTTTCTTTTTATTCGTTTTTATCTCTGTTGTATCATTTGCACAAAAAAATAGTAATGAATTAGTTAATGCAAAAAATCAAATTGCCAAATACGGCGATTTATACTTTAAATTTTCTGTAAATCAAAAATCCGACTTGCAAAATTTACCGAAATTTATTTCAGTTGATCATTTTAAAAATAATACTGTTTTTGCTTATGTTCACGAGAAAAATTTTAAAAAATTATTAGACCTGCAGATTCCTTTTCAAGTAGTTTCCAAAACTAGTGGAGCAAAAGCACTAACGATGGCTACAACTGTTGCTGAAATGGCAAACTGGGACAGATATCCGACTTATAGCGTCTATCTTCAAATGGTTCAGAATATGGCAACAAACCATCCGGATATTTGCAGATTAGACACCATTGGCTATTCACAAGAAAATAGACTCCTCTTAGTTCTAAAAATCACTGACAATCCGGATGTGGACGAGGATGAACCGGAGTTTTTTTACACAGCTCAAATGCATGGTGATGAAATAGTTGCCTATGTAATGTTTTTGCGTTTAGCTGATTATTTGTTGAACAATTACGGAACAAACACTAAAGTTACTAATCTGATTAATAATGTTGAAATCTGGATAAATCCACTTTCCAATCCTGATGGTACCTATCACGGTGGAGATAATGATGTTTCAGGTGCACAACGTTATTTGTCAAATGGTGTAGATCCAAACAGAAATTTCCCGGGTCCGCTTAATGATCATCCTGATGGAAATTCATGGGCTTTAGAAACTCAAGAAATGATGGATTTTGCTGAAGCTCATCATTTTGTAATGTCTGCTAATACGCATAGCGGTGCTGAAGTTGTTAATTATCCTTGGGATACATGGGATAGTAGTGAAAACCTTCATGCTGACGATAATTGGTGGCAATATGTTTCACAAGAATTTGCCGATACAGTATTTGATAATTGTTCGGGAAGTTACTTAACTGGAGTTTCTAGTAATGGTTATATTGAAGGTGCTGACTGGTATCATGCCTATGGTACAAGACAAGACTATATGAACTATTATAAAAATTGTAGGGAAGTAACTGTTGAATTATCCAATAATAAATTATTGGATGCATCGGAATTACCTGCTCATTGGAATTATACTTATCGTTCTTTTCTAAACTATATGGAAGAATCACTATATGGTATTCGAGGCATTGTAACTAATGCATGTACAGGATTACCAATTAAAGCAAAAGTAGAAATTGTAGGACATGATATTGACAATTCTTTTGTTTATAGTGCTCTACCTCTTGGTGATTATCACAGACCTATTTATGCAGGAACATATGATGTTACTTATTCTGCCCCCGGTTTTCAGTCTGTAACTATTAATAATATTGTCGTCAGTAATCATTCCACTACGATTCAAAATGTATCCTTACAACCCGTTACACCAATAGCTGATTTTGTTGCACCATTTACATCGTCATGTACAGGAGAAATACAATTTATTGACTCTTCAGTTACATCTCCGGGCACTACTTATTTATGGGATTTTGGTGATGGAAATACAGATACGGTTCAAAATCCAATACATTATTATACAAGTAATGGCACATATACAGTTTCGTTATCAATTGATAATGGCTGTGGAGGGACAGATACTTATACTGAAAATAACTATATTGATATCAATATGCCATTACAACCAAGTGTTACGGATGGTTCAAATTGTGG
>Ga0114934_10002032_pt1 | contig 13107 bp, 19 predicted proteins | sample 4SBtaG_2_FD_99695 | JGI IMG/M metagenome (GOLD analysis project Ga0114934, IMG submission 99695) | Deep subsurface microbial communities from Kolumbo volcano to uncover new lineages of life (NeLLi) - 4SBTROV10_white metaG | ecosystem: Environmental > Aquatic > Marine > Volcanic ... | reverse complement strand
GTGCAGGATGCACGAAAAGGGTGAGAAAATATGAAATTAAAATATGCACCTGACGTGCAGGATGCACGAATAAGGTGCAAGGTGAATTAAAATGAAATTAAAATATGCACCTGACGTGCAGGAGAAAGCGAGTGATATTATTAGGACTCTTGAACTTGATTATATTGATTCTTCAAGAATTGTTTACCTGCGTAGTTTTGATTCTAAAGCAAATGCTTATGCTAGGATATGGGAGTTGCCTTCAATTTGGCAGATGGCTTTGGAAATAAAACCTCATTATGTGATTGAAGTATTGGCTCAGCATTTTGATAAGCTTGATGAGGTTAGAAAAGAAGAAGTAATTATTCATGAGTTGCTTCATATTCCTAAAAAGTTTAGTGGAGCATTAGTGCCTCATAAGTGTTTTGGTAAAATGCTTGTTGATGAAAAACATTCAAAAGCATTACATAAGGAGTATAAAAGAAGAAAAAAGGAACAAAATTAAAAAAAAATAAAGTTTTTTCTTTTACGGCGTGTTTTTCTTTTCTTAAAAGAAAAAGCGCATAAAAAACATTCAAAGGCATTGCATAAGGAATATAAAAGAAGAAAAAAAGGAACAGGGTTAAAATAAATCATGGCAATAAGAAGAGGGAGAAGTAAATAATAAGAGAACAAAGAAATTTAACTGAAAAAAAATTACTTAAATAAAAAATTTTTTTAATTAGCTTTGATTTCTTAACCTAAGTTTTTATATTTAAAAGAGGAGTTTATTTAGTATGCCTCAAAAATTTATTTTCATAACAGGAGGAGTAATGTCAGGTTTAGGAAAAGGCATTACAACTAGTTCTATTGGCAGATTATTAATGAGCAAAGGTTATTTAGTAACAGCAATGAAAATAGACCCTTATATAAACATTGATGCAGGCACAATGCGTCCAACAGAACACGGGGAAGTATTTGTAACAAAAGACGGAGGAGAAATAGACCAAGATTTAGGTAACTATGAACGATTTTTAAGTATTGAATTAACAAAAGAAAGTAATTTAACAACAGGAAAAGTATACAAAAAAGTAATTGAAAAAGAAAGAAGAGGGGATTATCTTGGAAAAACAGTCCAGCCAATACCACATATAACAAATGAAATAAAAAAAACAATTAAAAAAAATATAAAAGATAAAGATATTTTATTAATAGAAATAGGAGGAACAGTCGGAGATTATGAAAACGTATTATTTCTTGAAGCAGCAAGACAAATGAAGCTAGAACAAGGAAATGAAAACATCGCATATGTTCATGTTACATTACTGCCAAAACCACCTTCATTAGGAGAAGCTAAAACAAAACCAACACAACACTCAATAAAAATGCTTAATCAAATGGGGATACAACCTGATTTTTTAGTATGCAGAACAACAAACGGAGGATTAGATGAAATAAGAAAAGAAAAATTATCTATGTTCTGTAACCTACAAAAAGGAAATATAATAAATAATCCTGATGTAAAAACAATATACGAAGTGCCTTTATTATTTGATGAACAAAACTTCGGTGAAAAAATACTTAAAAAATTAAACTTAAAACCAAAGGCAAACACATTATATCCTTGGAAGTTAATGGTTGAAAATATAAAAAAAGCTGAAAAAGAAGTAAAAATAGGGGTAGTAGGTAAATACTTAAAAACAGGAGAAGGACAATTAATTGATTCTTACATTTCAGTAAATGAAGCAATAAAACACGCCTGTGGTAAACTAAAAGTAAAACCAAAAATAGTTTGGATAAGTGCAAAAGAAATAGAAGAAAATGAAGAAAAATTAAAAGAATTAAATAAATTAGACGCAGTTATAGTACCAGGTGGTTTTGGAAAAACAGGAATAGAAGGGAAAATAAAAACAATCCAACATTGTAGAAAAAACAACATTCCTTACCTTGGATTATGCCTCGGATTACAATTAGCTGTCATTGAATTTGCAAGAAACAAGTGTAATTTAAAAAATGCAAACTCAACTGAATTTGATAAAAACACGCCTTATCCTGTTATTGATTTCTTACCTGAACAAAAACAAATACTTAAAAAAGGAGGAACAATGAGATTAGGGGAATATACTGCTGTGTTAAAAGAAAATACTAAAGTAAAAGAATTATACTCCTCACTAGATAGAATTGAAAACAAAAACGAAATAAAAGAAAGACATAGACACAGGTATGAAGTCAATCCAGAGTATCATAAGATATTAATTGATAATGGATTAGTTATTTCAGGAACAAGCCCTGATAAAAAATTAATTGAATTCATCGAACTGCCTAACCATAAGTATTTCATAGCAACACAAGCTCACCCTGAATTCACTTCAAAATTAGGGCAACCAAACCCCTTATTCTACGGCTTGATAAAAGCAGCAATTAAGCAAAACAATGGAAGGTAAAAAAATGAGCTTAACTGATTTTGAAAAAAAAGAAAAAAAAACAGAAGAATACGAGCTATTGAAATTGAAACAATTAATCAAATCAATAGAACCAATAAATAAAAAAAAATTTGAAATAAAAAAAATAAAAAAAAACATGTTCAACCCTACTTTAAAAAACCCTTACATGCAAATAACAACAAAACAAGGAAAAGAATACAGCATTTGGTTCAAGCCAAAAATTTACTTACCCTATAATGAAAAAACACAGGAAATTTACCCTGATTTTATTTTCATCAAAAAAAAAACAAAAGAATTATACAACTTAGAAAATATTGAAAAACAAATAAAAACACATAAGCAATTAAGCGAAAAAATGAAAAATGAATTAAGTAAAAAATTAATTAAAAAAATAAAAAAAATAAACTTACTCCTGTATTTAAAAAAGAACTTAACTCAAAAAGAATTAAATAAAATTATCATAACCACAACATGGCTAAAACCAGAACATGTTTTAATAATAACAGAAGAATATTTGAAACCAGAATTAAAAATAATAATACCTAAAAATATTAATTACGTGGAAAACACAGGAGTTAATGAACAAAAAGCAAAACAAATAATAAAAAAATTACTTTAACAAAAAAATACTAAAACTAAAAAAAAAATTAAATAACATTAAATAACAAATTCTTTCATTCTTCTTTTAATTTCATCAAGAGACAAAACAGTTGTAACCAAAGGAATCTTTTCAACTTCAGAAATTTTCAAAGCAACTTTATCAACCTCAGAAATATTATGCAAAATAACCATAGTTGGTTTTAACTTAGTAACCCTAATAGCAATCAAAGGACTCCTACCCATTGAAACATTAGTAAAAATCAAAGCCCTCTCAGTAGTATTACCATAAATTTTAATAAACTCATCAGCAGGCAACTCCAAAATAGCACGAATAGAATCAACAATAGTAAAACCATAAATCTTACTTTTTTTCAAAATATCCTCATTAGAAATAACCCTTCCTTCAATTAATTTAACAAAATCTCTTGACTTCAACGCCTTTGAAAAATCCTCAACATCAAAAACCTCACTCGGTTTTTGTAATTGAAGCTTCTTATAAACCCAACCACCACGCTGCCTATCAATTTCAATAATAGCATTAACAAAACGCTTTATAATATTAGAACCTGGACTCTTACGCCTATTTCCCTCATAATCAGAAATAGTAGAAGGAGTTACATTAAGAAAATTAGCCAAATCAGTTTGAGAAATTCCAAAAATCTCACGCCATTTTTTCAAAGAAGAACCAGGGTTATCACTTAAAGTAATTTCACCTGCAATATCTAATAAAATTTTATCCATTATCTACAATTAACGAAGAATTAGTTTAAAAAATGAGTAGTTTTTAAAAAAAAAGGGGTAGGAGAGGGGAAAAATGGCTCACCCAGCCAAAAAATCCTCTTTGTGTATAAAAGAAGAATTGTCACTATTCCTCTCCAAAAAATTGGACTAATTAAAAATTTAACAATTTAAGTATATAAAGGTTATGGTTAAACAGACAATAAAACTGAACAAATTCACAGTATATTTCAGAAAAATTGAATATTTTTATATAAATAGGTATTTTAAAACAATTTTATTGCAAATTTAACTATTTTCAAACAATATGTTTATATATTTAATTAGTGTGGGTATTAATTAAGAATTGGAGGTGGTTTGAAATTAAACTCAAACCAGTTAGAATAAAGTAAGAAGGGAACCGGGGGAAAGGCTCACCCAGCCAAAAGGGATTTTTATGCTCCTTCCTCCCTTCTTCAAAATATTAAATCATTTTTTTAAAAAAAATAAAGGAAAGAGATTAAAAATTAATTTTATTTAATATGGAAAATTAATTACTACATACCTGCCTACTGCTTTTACTTCACTAAATGGTACATTTAACAAGCCGTGCTTATCTAAACTGTCTTTTACTTCTTTTAATTCATGCTCTGGCTTGACAATTAAATTTGTAAGCGTGCCATCTATTTCAAAATAAACATCCATTACTTCTCCTAATTCTAACCCGCTATTTGAAACTACTTTTTTTTCAAGCAAGTGCTTACCTAATATTGGTTTTGACATCTTTTACACCTCTTTATTTAAATTTTTTTTTAATCTGTTATGATTATATCTCCAACTGCTTTTACTTTTTCAAATGGAATGAAATTTTCTTTTATAAATTTTTTAGCTGCTGTTGTTTCTCTACCAAGTATTGAAGTTGCTTCTGCTTTTAATAAAAATTTTATTCTGCCTTCTTCTGGTTCTATTAAAACATCTTTTGCTACTCCTATGAAACTACTTTTTTGGGAATAAATTCTTCTTCCGTAAATATCACTTAATTTGTTCATTGTTTTTTCTCCTCCTATTTTTTTTATCTTTAAAAAAAGTTAAGTAAAGATTATTTTTAATTGTTTTGTTTAAATAATCAGTTAGTATTTAAAAAAAGAGAAGGTTTTATTCTTAAAAAAAGAAAAGAGAAGAAGTAGTTAATTACTGCTTGTCTTTTTGGAGATTTTTTTGAGTTTCTTCTAATCTTGTTTGTAATCTATCAGCTTGTATTTTAAGAGTTTTTATTCTATTATTAGTCTCTTCTCTTTTTTTATTTAATTCTTCTTTTAATTGTTTTGGTTCTTCTTCTATTAATATTGTTCCTATTGCTTTAAATGTTTTGCCTTTTGCTTTTTCTAATTCCATTAAAGCAGCGTCTGTTTGTGCTAAATCAATTTCTAGTCTTTGTAGTTGAGAATCAACCATTTGCAATTGTCTTTGGTAATTTTGAAATTTTAAAATTTCTTTTTGTACCTCTTTTGATATTTCTTTATTTTCAGCCATTGTTTTTTTCACTCCTGTAAATTTATTTTAATTATTATTTTTTTTCCTTTTTTGAAAAGCAGTTGATTATTTTGCTTTTCAAGATTTATTTTTGCTTCTTCTTCTGATTTTGTATTAAAAAGTTTTTCAAGTTCTTTTGAAGTTTTTATTGTATTTGTTGTTATTTTTTCTTTACTTAAATATACTCCTTTTATTTTTAATTCTTCTGCCCAATCCCAATTTTTTTTACCGAGGTTTATAAAACGCATTAAATAGGGATTGCCTTGTTTGTTTGTAATAATGCATATTTTGGGGTATCCTTTGTTTTTTGATATTTCAAGTAATTCTTCTATTGATTTTTTTCCTCTTATTAAGTAAATTGAGTTTGGTATTAAGTTTGCTATTTTTTTAGCAAGTGTTCTTATATTTTTTGATGGTTTTCTACTTGTTGTGAAAAGAATCATTTTTAATCAGTTTTTACTTTTTTAACAATTGGTGGTCTTTCTTTTACAAGTATTCTATAACCGCAGTGGGGGCATTTTACTACTGAAATATCATCTATTTCATTTCCACATGAAAAGCATTTCCAAGTCATTTTAATTATCCTCTCCTTTTTTTACATAATTTAATTAAAAGTTAAGCAACTTTGTTCTCTTATTAATTTTTAGTTGTTGTTTTTTTAATTATTCTTTCTGTCATTTTTCCAACAGCTGTCAGTGGTTTATAAGCTCCTCCTGCTATTTCTGCTCCGCATTTTGAACATTTCCATAAGGAGTATCCCTTTCTTTTAAGTGCTTTCCTTCCGCATTGTGGGCATTTTTGTTTTGCTTTTTGTTCATTTTCAATATCTCTTACTATTTGTTTTAAAGGAGTGCTGTACCTTGAGCCAAACCTGCTTGCTGATTTTAATTTTGTTTTTTTAACCATTGTTTTTTTCACTTCCTCTGTAAGTTTTAAACTCTTCTTTTTGAGTTTTTATTCATTTATATTAGTTTTCTTACTGCTTTTGTTGCCTTAATTGCTGTTTCAAACATTTCATTAATTTCATCTATTGTAAATGAACCTTTGCCCATTTTTTGAGCTGCTGATAAATGCCCATCATCTCTTATTGACATTACCATCATTGCATCTGATACTTTTTCTTCAGTTAATGAAGGATCCAGAATTATTGAGTCCCCTATTTTTGCAAATGTAGCTGTTATTGGCTTGTATTTTACTGGAAGTTTTCCTTTTGATTTTTCTTTAATTAATTTTTCTTTTTTTTCATCATACTCAGGAAGTCTTGTATTCCATAATGCTTTCACTGCACCTATTGTTGCTGCATCAAAAAAGTTACCGTCAAAATCAAGCACATGTAAGTCAATTAAAGCAGTCCATACTTTTTCTCCTTCTTTAATGCACATTTTTTCAAATTCAATTGCTCCTGATTCTCTTATTCCTCTATCAACTACTCTTGCAAATTCAATTGATTGAGGTGAAGGAGGTCCTGAATAATATAAAGGAGATGCTATTGGAACTAATTCTGAATTTGTTACCATATTTCCTTCGTTTTCATGATCCGGGTAAGGGGTTCCAATATCCATTTTTACTCCAACTAATACTTGAGTATCTCCTAATTTAACTAATGCGCTTCCTTCTGCTTTTGGCACATAACCTTCTGTTATTTCTATTTTTCTATATTCATCAAATTTTCTGCCATCTTCTCTTTCTCCTTGTTTAAGCATTTTAATTATTGAATCTTTTTTAAGTTTTAGTACAATATCTTCATCCATTTTTAATCTCTCCTTTTTTTACTTTATTTTTTTTTTCACTCTAAATCTTCTTCTATTGCTTTTTGCTGTTTTTCATACTTTTCTCTTAAAGCTTGCCTTTGCTTTTCATAAATAACAGGTACTGCTTTTTTAATTAATTCATTTGCCTTGTCAAATTCTTGTTTTGAAAAATCCCCATCCATTTGCATTAAGACAACTTCACCTGTTGTTGGAACTATGCCCATTGGCATATCTGCCTGTCCAAAATTATCTTCTTCTTTTCCTAAATCAAGTATTACTTCATCTCCTGCTTTTCCAGCTGCTATTCCAACTATTAAATCTTTCATTGGCACACCTGCATCTGCTACTGCTACTGAAGCTGCTGTTAATGCAGCGCATCTTGTTCCTGCATCTGCTTGTAGTATTTCAACAAAAATGTCTATTGATGCTTTTGGAAAAAAGTTTGTAAAAATTACTTTTTCAAATGCTTCTTGTGATATTTTTGAAATTTCAATTGAACGCCTATCTGGCCCTGGACGTTTTCTATCTTCAACTGAAAAAGGAGCCATGTTGTACCTGTATTTTATTCTTGCTTTTAAGGGATTCTGTTCATGTCTTGGTAAACATTCTCTTGGGCCATATACTGCTGCTAATACTTTATTTTTTCCCCATTCAAGCAAACAAGAACCATCTGCTCTTTTTAACACTCCTGCAGTTATTTTTAAATCTCTTAATTCATCAAATTTTCTACCATCTAATCTTTTTCCATTTTTAAATAATTCTAGTTCTTTATTTCCACTCATATTTTATTCACCTTTTATTTCTTTATTTTTAATTTTTATTTCTTTATTTTCACTTTTTATTTCTTTATTTTATTTTAATTCTTTATTTTTAATTTTTATTTCTTTAGTTAATTCTTCATCTAAAAATTTAGTTATCTTATTTGTTAATCCTGTTGTATGTGCTTCTTTTTCTATTTTTAAAATTGCTTTTTTAAGCAAAATGACATTATCTCCTTTAATCCATATTCTTCCATTCCTACCTATGAAAAGATTACATCCTGTCTTCTGCTTTAATAATTCAAGCATTGAATTTTTTTTACCTATTACTCTTGGCACTCTTACTGGTGAAATTTCAATAATTTCCCCTTGATATAATTGCCTTTCATCTCCTAATTTTGTTGATTTTACTTCATCTACTTCAAAAATTTTAGCAAAAACAACATCTCCTTCCCTATACTCTCTTCTTGTAGGTAAAAAAGCTGAGTAAGGAGAATTAATATCAACAACTGCGCCTCCAAATTTTGCTTCTTTTATTACTCCAACTATTAAATCACCTTCTGATGGAATATATTTTCCACTTAAAGGAATTAATTTTTCTCTTCCTTCATTTTTAGTTAATATTCCATAAATACTTGAGTAATTCTGCTCACCTACTTTGTAAGTATACGAACCTCTTGTATTTACTTTATCTCCTGGCAATATTACTTTTTTTTCACTCATTTAATCACTCTCTCATTTTCTTTCTATTACTTTTAATTCTACTTCTCCGTGTGTCATTTTATTTATTTTATCTTCAAAATCTGATTTTAAACCAGCAGGCAATTCAACTAAACTATAATAACTTCCATCATCTGCCCATTGCTCTTTTAACCTTTTAAGAGTATGAATGTAACCTGCTACTTTTCCAGCATGAATTGCATTAACATGAACAGCAATATCCACTGTCTCCATTTTTATAGGAAGAATTTTTTTCATTTTTTTAAGAACTTCATCAACCTGCGATTCTGGTGACTTAAAAACATCAACATGCTGATGAGTTTCCTCAAATGCTTTTTCCAAACGATTCAAAGGATGAGGAATATGTGTTCTTGGATCAACTGCACTTATTGAAATCAAATTAAGTATCTGCTTCTTCTTCTCTTCCCTCATTTTATTCTTCTGTTCAGTTGTTAACTGTATTTCTCCTTTTTGAAGAATCACTGGAACTATTTTTTTATAATCAATTGAACCAAATACTTTCATTAAACTTTCTTCAGGAGCTTTTTTAGCCTTAGAAGAATCACTAAAAATATCAGGAGACGCAATAACATCATCAACTTCTATTCTTTCCCCTTGCCTTAACTCCCTTGCTTTTTCAGGATCAACAAGAACTTCAAAATGCAATTCCCCATTATGATATCTTGCTATTACTGCTTTATTTAAATTAATCATTTTCGCTCATAATCTCCTAAATCAATTTTCTTTACTTTATTTTTTTAGTACCTAAATTTAATTTATTTCAATTAATTTTTTTAAAAAAAAATAAGCCTTATTTTATTTTAGAAATATACTTTTGTATCTCTTCTTTCTCTAATTTAGTATACTTCTTATATTTTTTTGTAATATAATAAATATCCACTGTTTCTTTGCTTATTTTTTTATCCCCTACTTTTTTAAGTGTCCTTAAAGCAAGTGCAACTGCCTCTTCAAAAGAAATTCCTTCCTTATACTCTTTTTCTAAAAACACTTCTGCTTCTGCTTTTCCTCCTCCTATTGCTGCTGCATATAATTCATTAAATGCACCTGAAGGATCTGTTTCAAACAATCTCGTTCCTTTATCATCTACTCCTGTTATTAAAAGAGAGGCACCAAAAGGACGCGCTCCTCCAAATTGAGTATAAGCTTGTTTTAAGTCACAGAGATTTTGAGTAAGCATTTGAACATCAATCGGCTTATTATAAGTCATTTTTTCTTCCTGAGCAACTATTCTTGCATGATCAACTAATCTTCTTGCATCTGCAACCAAACCAGAAGTAGCAACTCCAATATGCTCGTCTATTTGAAATATTTTTTCAATCGACTCTCCTCTTAATAATTTTGAATTAATATTTTTATCTACAGCAAGAAGAACTCCTTCTTTATAAATTATTCCAAGCGCAGTTGTTCCCCTTTTAACTGCTTCTCTTGCATATTCTACTTGAAACAACCTGCCATCTGGGCTAAAAACTGTTATTGCACGATCATAAGCTGATGGTGATGATGGATACATAAATTATTACCTCCTCTTTAGAAAAAAGACAAGAAATTAAAAAAAAAATATTTAATTAAAAATTGCCTTTTTTTTATTAATTTAAAATAAACACCTTCTTTTTATAAATTAGTTTTCCAGGAACTTTATACCCCAGCTAAACTACTTAACACTCTTTTTCTAAACACTAAATATATGAAACAAATCCTTTTTATAACTTACCCTTCAACTTAAACTCAATTCACTCTCTAATTTAAAGTTTAATTAATTCTAAATTCTAAATCAAATATAATTAATTTTAATAATTTAATTTTTAATTTTAATAATTTAATTTTTAATTTTAATAATTTAATTTTTAATTTTAATAATTTAATTTTTTAATTATTTCCTCTGCTTTCTTAATAGTCCCAGTTGTCTTAATTAACTTCAAAATTACCTTATGATTATTAACTTCTTCTAAAAAAGCAAGACACGCAAACAAAACATCTTTAAATTCATTAGTTACTCTTATAACCCCAACCTGCTTATCTTCATAAAACTTAACCAACCAATAACTTGAATCAACAGCACCAAATAAACCAATTGTTCTAAAAACAACATCAGTTAACGCCTTCTCAATTTCTCTTTTAGTAAATTTTTGACTGGAATTTATTTTAAAAATAATATATCTTCTTCTTTCTCTTAAAATAGGTGGAAAAGGCTTCATAAACAACACTTAAATTAATCCTTCATACGCTTGATTTAAACTCCATTTTGCCTGAGGCATAGTCATACCTAAAAACATTGCAAAACCAATTAATAAATTAATATCTTTTAACTCATTTTCTTCCTGTGCATTTGAACAAATAATTACATTATTTTTTTTCTTCAAACAAATTTTCACAGCTTCTTTCATATTCCTTAAATAAAGCACCTGCTGTATACCTTTTAATTTCAAAACAGAATTCAAAGAAAAAGCAATTGACACCTCATTATCCTTTGCTATTTGAGCAATTGCAGTGTCAAACTCTTTTGTAAAAGAAACAGGATTAAGAAGAACCTGAACTCCCTTAGCTCTAACTATTTTTCTATTTAACTCAAGCTCTCCCCCTTGCTTAATTTTAATTTCTTTTTCAGAAAAGTACTTTTCAAAACCCATTTCTTCTGCTTTGTTTTTTAACTTATCTGAAACTAAGTCGTACAATTTTACACCTAGTATTTTTTACTTTGCTTATTCTTACTTCCTTTTGCTCTTGTCTTAGGTTTAGATTTCTTACCTGCACTTGTCTTATTCCTATGAACTCTTCTTGTTTCACTGCAAATCCAATTCAAATCCTTATCCTTCTTAATTGCAGGATGAGTAGGGTCAATCATAATCACTTCAAACCATTTATACTGCCCATCTTCCATTACTAAATATGAATTTAAAACCTCTAAATTAGGAAACTTCCTTGCAATTCTTTCTTCAGCTATTAACTGAATAGACTTCTGCCTCTTAATCTTCCTAATACCTTGCTTAGAATGCCTTCTTCCAGCTCTTACTCTTTTATGAACACCGCTTCCTCTTCTCACTCTTATTCTTGCAACCACAACACCCTGCTTCGCCTTATAACCAAGTTCTCTTGCTCTTGGAATATTAGTTGGCTTACCTATTCTTATCACAACAGGGTCTCTTCTTAACTCATACAACCTACCCTTATGCATCTGCTTTGCTTCTTCATCTTTTCCTTTCCATTCCTTCTGAAACAATTGCTTTATTCTCTTAATTGCACTCATTTAACTAACACTCTCCATAATTTCATCGTTCTCCTATAAATAGGAACATTCGATACTGCAATAAAAACAGTGGTTTAATAATAAATTAATTAGTTTTTAAAACTTTTGGAGTTAAAATAAAGAATTAAAACAATAAGGTTTAAAAACAAAACCATTAATAAATAATAACACTCTTTAAACAAAAAATATTAACAACAATAAAAAAAAAACCTAATTTTGGTTAAAAAAAATTTTAGTTAAAAAAAAAACAAAAACAAAAAAAAACAAAAAAAAATATTAACAAGGTGAATTAAAAAAAATGGCTTCTTTAAAACCAGCAAAAACACAAAGAGCACCAAGAAGAGCTTGGACCAGAACAGCTAAAAGAAAAGTAAAAAAAGCATTCGTACGCGGAGTACCTGACTCTCGTCTAAGAAGCTTTGACATGGGATTTGCAAAACCAAAAGACTGCGAAATAGAACTTGACTTAATTTCAAACGAACATTTCCAAATGAGAGACAACGCACTTGAATCAGCAAGAGTCATGGCTAACAAAATCTTTGAAAGCAGAATAGGCAGAGACTTATATTACTTCAAAGTAAGAGTTTTTCCTCATCAATGCTTAAGAGAACACTCAATGCTTACAGGAGCAGGAGCAGACAGGCTATCCTCAGGAATGAGAAAACCATTCGGACGCCCAACAGGAAGAGCAGCAGTAATAAAAAAAGAACAAAAAATATTCACTATATACACAATGAAACAATTTGAAAAACAAGCAAGAGAAGGACTAAGAAGAGCAGGAATGAAACTAAGCGGAAGCCCAAAAATAATACTCAAAGACATCACTAAAAACAAACCAAAAAAACTAATGCCAGGTAAGAAGAAAAAACAAAGAGACTTAAAAAAATAAAAAAAAACCCCCTCACTTCTTTTTTTCTCTCAACCTTCTTTTTTTTTAAAAAAAAAACTTAAATTCTTTTTTTACTTTAAATTAAATTATACTCTTAAATACTTAATTAACAATAAAATAATTCAATAAAAAATAACACAAAATATTAACAACAAACATTAAACAACAAAAAAAGGGCTCGTGGATCAGTGGTAAAACAAGCTTTAAAACCAAAGCAGTTTCACTTCAGATCGTTCCCTTGGCGAAAAACAAAATAAAAAAAAAACTGTTTTCCATAATGGGAGAGGCCGCGGGTTCAACTTTGCAACCAAAAGTTTTAACTAAAACTTTTTGCAAGCGAAAATCCCGCCGAGTCCACTACCAAACTTTAAAAGTTTGAATCAACAGAAGGTATAAAACCAACGGCCGTCCGTTGGATCGACAGACGGCATACAGCCGTCTCTTTAAAAAAATTGCATTAAACAGACCACGT
>Ga0114934_10002029_pt1 | contig 13113 bp, 11 predicted proteins | sample 4SBtaG_2_FD_99695 | JGI IMG/M metagenome (GOLD analysis project Ga0114934, IMG submission 99695) | Deep subsurface microbial communities from Kolumbo volcano to uncover new lineages of life (NeLLi) - 4SBTROV10_white metaG | ecosystem: Environmental > Aquatic > Marine > Volcanic ... | reverse complement strand
TATGCGTATTTCCTTAATTGATGCCGGAGCCGTCATGCTGCACTTCATCGCCAACACCCCGCTCAGCACCTTTCTGCTGGTGGCCGCAACTCTGGGTCTGGCCCCGTTCCTGCCCGAGCCGCATATCTGGGAAAAGCTGAAGATGCTGTTTTCCGGCACGCTCAGCCGGCCGGTCGATATCTTTGATTTCCTGCTGCACGGGGTGCCGTGGCTGCTGCTGGCGCTGAAGCTGGGGCTGATGGCGCGCGTCGCCTATTTCGGCTGATTGGCGAATCCGGCGCGGGCGTCTCTGACCTCGTGGGCAAGGGCAATCGTGTGGGCCGACAATTCCTGCAGGGCGCCCTCGGTTGTTGCGACGTCACGGGCCTCGATCGCGTCCGCGATACGGGTGTGAAAGCCGATGATCCGGGTGCGGTTGCGGGCCGAAAAGGTGATCATGTTCATCAGCGGCTGCATCCCCTCGACGGCGCCGGCCAACTGGTATGACAGCACCGGATTTCCGGCACCATCGACCAATGCGCGGTGAAAGGCGACATCGCTGTCGCAAAAACTTTCGTCGGACAGACCCGGCTGCCCCTGTCGGCGAATTTCCGCGCGCATGGTGGCCAGATGGTCGGGCAGGCGGCGGGCTGCCGAGAGCGGCACGCAGGCCCGCTCAAGCGCATAGCGCGCTTCGCAGGCGGTTTCGAAACTGACATCGTTCATGGATAACAACAGGGTCGAGGTGGTGATCTGCTGCCCGTAGGCATCCGAAAAGCCGAGGCGGTTGACAAAGGCCCCGCCGGTGGCGCCGCGCAGGGTGCGGATGAGGTTTTGCGCCGCCAGCCGTTTCAGCGCCTCGCGCAGTGTGGGGCGCGAGACCTCGAATTGCTCGGCAAGTTCCGATTCGCTCGGCAAGCGCTCGTTCACGGGCAGGGCGCCGCTGACAATTGAATCACGAATTGCCGCGGCGATCTGGGCGGACAGCTCGCGCTTGGGGTTGAGGGTGTAATCGACGCTCATTTTCGGACCGGTTCAATTGTCTGACAATTAATTGTTTGACATTTATCATAAGGCGGGTTTCTAGTCGCGCAAGGGCAAGGAAGCTGTGAAGAAATCGCGTGACGTATACCGCGCCAATTTCTGCCGGATCCAAAGGCGAGGACCAAAACAGGAGGGCCGAAAATGGGCTTTAACGCATTAGTTGTTGACAAGGACGAGGACGGCAAGACCCACGCGGCGGTGAAACGGATCGCCCTAGAGGACCTGCCCGAGTCTGAGGTGACCGTGGCGGTCGAATATTCGACATTGAATTACAAGGACGGCCTGTGCATCGGCCCGGGGGGCGGGTTGGTGCGCAATTACCCGCATATTCCGGGGATCGATTTTGCCGGCACGGTCGAGACGTCCAAGGACGCGCGCTATCGCCCCGGCGACAAGGTTGTGCTGACCGGCTGGCACGTTGGCGAGGCGCATTTCGGCGGTTATGCACAAAAGGCGCGGGTCAGGGCCGACTGGCTGGTGCCGCTGCCCGACGGGCTGAGTGCGCGCCAGGCGATGGCCGTCGGCACGGCCGGCTTTACGGCGATGCTGGCGGTAATGGCGCTTGAGGATCATGGGCTTCGGGCGGGCAATGGTCCGGTTCTGGTGACCGGGGCCGCCGGCGGGGTTGGCTCGGTCGCAACCGCAATCCTGTCCGGTCTCGGCTACGAGGTGGCGGGCGTGACCGGCCGACCCGAGGCGGCTGAATATTTGCGCGGGCTTGGGGCCAGCCAGATCGTCCCGCGCGAAGATATCAGCGAAACCACGCGCCGCCCGCTGGAAAGCGAAACCTGGGCTGGCTGCGTTGATGCGGTCGGCGGGGCAATGCTGGCGCGGGTGCTGGGGCAGATGAAATATGGCGCCTCGGTCGCGGCGGTCGGCCTGGCCGGCGGCGCGGCACTGCCGGCCACGGTCATCCCGTTTCTTCTGCGCGGGGTCAATCTTCTGGGTATCGATAGCGTGATGCAGCCCTATGACAACCGTCTGCGCGCATGGCAACGGATCGCGCAGGACCTGCCGATGGACCGGCTGGAGGCGATGATTACACCTGCCACCCTCTCTGATCTGCCGCGTCTCGGGGCGGATATCCTGAAAGGGCAGGTTCGCGGGCGCGTGGTTGTTGACGTGAACGCCTGAGCAATCGCGCGGGCAAAACCCTTGTCTGAACTGAGGGAATCGGTCTAGGCTCTTCCCCATGGGAGGGGCAGCATGGGACCCTACGAAAGCACAACAGGCCACAAGAACCTGGCGCGACATTACCTGGCCGTGGTCAATAACTTTGCGCGCCTGAACCACGGGCACATCGATTTCAGGGCCCGGAACGGGGGGGTGCACGGTGCTGCTCATGACATCGACAATTTCGGTTTTGATGCGCGGTTTCGCCGGACGTGGGATTATTACCTCACCGCCTGTGCGGCGGCGTTTCAAAGCAAAAATTGCGATGCGACACAGGTAACGGTGAAACGGCGGGTCTGAACGATGCGCGAGATGCCGACAGGGGCCAAGCTGGTGGGTGCGCTCAGCTTTGCGGCGCTTGGTTTTGGCACGGCGGTCCTGTTCCTGCCCCATATCCCCGAAGGCCAGCGCGGTCAGTTTTTTGCGCCCTCCTGTGCAGCCTTGGGGCTGGTCATGGGATGGACGGTGATGGGCCGTCTGGTGGGCGGCGATTACAAGGCGGCGGCGCGGGCGGGGATTGCGACCTCGCTCTGGCTGTTCGTGTGGTCGATTCTGGTGTTTTCGCTGCGCCTGATGCTGATGCGCTCTTACGGGCAATGGTACAAGACGCCGATCGAGGCGTTGACCGGCCTTTACGGCATCGGCCTTGATTACGCCGCCTTGGCGATGCGCATCGAGGTCCTCGGCCCGCTGGTGGTCGGCGGCATGCTGGCCGGTGCCCTGACCGAATTTTCCAGCCGCCGCTGGTCATAGGCGCGCGAGGCCTGCCGGGCCGCGGGGCGGCGCTTGAAACCCCGCGGGCAGGCGCGTATCTATGGCGAACTGACATTATCATATCGGGCATTTCGGGCACATCGGGGAACAGGGCATGCAAATCTATCAGGATCTTGAAACGGCAATCGGCCATACCCCGTTGATAAAACTGCGCAAAGCCTCGGAATTGACGGGCTGCGAGATCCTCGGCAAGGCCGAATTCATGAATCCCGGCCAGTCGATCAAGGACCGTGCGGCGCTGTCGATCATCAGGGACGCCATCGCGCGCGGTGCGCTGCGCCCCGGCGGCACCATCGTCGAGGGAACCGCCGGCAATACCGGCATCGGGGTGGCGCTGGTGGCCGCGGCGATGGGGTTCCGCTCGGTCATCGTGATCCCGGAGACGCAAAGTCAGGAAAAAAAGGACATGATCCGTCTGGCCGGGGCCGAACTGGTCGAGGTGCCGGCCAAGCCCTACAAGAACCCCAACAATTACGTGCGCTATTCGGCGCGCTTGGCCGCAAAGTTGGCCGAGAGCGAACCCAACGGCGCGATCTGGGCCAACCAGTTTGACAATGTGGCCAACCGCCAGGCCCATATCGACACGACCGCGCCGGAAATCTGGGCCCAGACCGAGGGGCGGCTGGACGGGTTCATCTGCTCGATCGGCTCGGGGGGCACGCTGGCCGGGGTTGCGATGGGGCTGCGTGAATGCAGCCGCGACGTAAAGATCGGTCTTGCGGATCCGACCGGTTCGGCCATGTATAACTATTATGCCAATGGGGTTCTGAAATCCGAGGGCGGCTCGATCACCGAGGGGATTGGGCAGGGGCGTATCACCGCCAATCTGGAAGGGCTGGAGGTGGACCTGCCCTATTCGATCCCCGACAGCGAGAGCCTGCCTGTCGTCTTTGAGCTGCTCGAACACGAAGGGCTGTGCGTTGGCGGCTCGAGCGGGGTCAATATTGCCGGTGCGATCCGCATGGCGCGCGCCCTCGGCCCCGGCCACCGGATCGTGACGGTTCTGGCGGATTACGGCACGCGTTACCAAAGCAAACTGTTCAACCCGGAATTCCTGCGCGGCAAGGATCTGCCAGTGCCCGCCTGGCTGGAGCGCGGCGCATCCGATCTGCCGCAGGTCTTCGAGACGGTTGATTAGGATGCTGCGTCCCGCCCGTATGATGCTGCGAATTCTGTTTTTGGGCCTGTGGCTGCTGGCCGCACCGCTTTGGGCGCAGAACAACACGGCGGGCGGATTTGATTTCAACAAATGGGAAAGCACCGCAACCCGCGCCGAGGGGATCATCAAGGAGGCGCAGGCCTCGTCCCCGGCGATGGAAACGCTGCGCGCGACGCTGGCCGATTTCCGCTCGGAAGCGCTGGTGCTTCAGAATGCCAACCGGGCGCGGATCGACACGTTGCAATCCCAGCTCGACGCGCTCGGCCCGGCCCCCGACAAGGGCAAGACCGAAGCCCCCGAAGTGGCCAAGCGCCGTCAGGAACTGACCGATCAATTGGCCAAGGCCAAGGCGCCGGTGCTGGCCGCGCAAGAGGCCTATAACCGCGCCGACGGCATGATCGGCGAGATCGACACAATCATCCGCGAGCGCGTCACCACCCAGCTTTTTACCTTGGGGAAATCGCCGTTGAACCCGGTGCTCTGGCCGGACGCCTATCAGGCGCTGGTGCGGTTTTCCGGCGATATCCGTGGCGAGGTCGAAGAGGCGCTTGCCAGCGACGCGCAGCGTGTGATGACCAAACAGGGCCTTCCGGTCAGTATCGGGCTGATCGTGCTGGGGCTGCTGCTGTTGACCCGGGCCAGGGTCTGGGTTTTGCGCCTGATGGGATTGGTGCCGGATGCGCGCCACCAGTCCCGCAATGAGGCGCGCGCCCTCTTGTTATCATTCACGCGCGTTATCGTGCCGATGCTGGGCATCTGGGCGCTGGTCAGCGGGCTTTACGCAACTGGCCTTGTGGGGATACGCGGCCAGGTGCTGATCGCGGCGCTGCCGGCGATGGCGCTTGCGGTTTTTGGCGGCATGTGGCTGGGGCAGACGCTGTTTTCCAAATCCGACAACACGCCGCTGTTTTTCTGGTTTTCCGAGGAAGAGGGGACCGTTGGCACCCGCCTCAGCGCGCTGATGGGCATCGCGCTGGCGCTGAATATCGGCCTTGGGCAGATTGCAACGCAGGCGGATTTTCCGCTGTCGGCCCATGTCGTGCTGTCCTTCCCGATCGTCGTGCTGGCCGGGGCGCTGCTGATCCGCATGGGGCTGCTGCTGGAACCCTCGCATGCGAAAAATGGCGCCAGCGTTACCGAGAGCCCGCTGCAAAACCGAATTTTCCGCCTGCTGACCCGCGGGGCAATCGCTCTGGGCGGGCTGGGGCCGGTGCTGGCCGCGGTCGGCTATTTCGCCGCCTCGACCGCCTTCATCTTTCCGGCAATCGAAACGCTTGCGCTGCTTGGCACCAGCCTGATCCTGTTCAGGCTTCTGAACGATCTCAGCGCGGCACTGCTCCGCTCGTCGGGGCAGACGCTGGACAATATCCCCGAAAGCGAACGCCCCGTAACGCTAACGCCAGTGGTGCTGGGGGTTTTTCTGATCGTGGCGTCGCTGCCGCTGCTGGCGCTGATCTGGGGGGCGCGGGTTTCCGACCTGCAAGAGGCCTGGCGCCTGGTCAGCGACGGGTTCACGATTGGCAACAGGCGGATTTCTGTCACTGATTTCCTGATGTTCGCGGTGGTTTTCGCGGCCGGCTACACGGTGACGCGGCTGGTGCAAAGCGCGCTCAGGACCACGGTCCTGCCGCGCACGCGCATGGATGCGGGCGGGCGCAACGCCATTCTGACGGGCACCGGCTATGTTGGTATTTTTTTGGCCGCGCTGGCGGCCATCACCTCGGCCGGGCTGGACCTCTCGAACCTTGCCATCGTCGCCGGGGCGCTGTCGGTCGGGATCGGGTTTGGCCTGCAGGCGATCGTGTCGAATTTCGTCTCGGGCATCATCCTGCTGATCGAACGCCCGATCAAGGAGGGGGACTGGGTCGAGGTCGGCTCTTATTCCGGGTATGTGCGCAAGATCTCGGTGCGCTCGACCGAGATCGAGACCTTCGACCGCGCAACCGTCGTAGTGCCCAATGCCGATTTCATCTCGGGGACAGTCACCAACTGGACCCACAGCAACATGAGCGGCCGCGTCAAGGTGCCGGTTGGCGTCTCTTATGACAGCGACCCCGAAGAGGTGCGCAATATCCTGCTGGAGATCGCAAAGGCCAACAAGATGATCGATCCGCGCAATACGCCCAGCGTGGTTTTCATGGGGTTCGGGGCGGATTCGCTGGATTTCGAAATTCGCGCGATCCTCAAGGATGTAAACTACGTTCTCAGCGTGAAATCGGAAATGAATTTCGAGATTTTCCGCCGTTTCAACGAGGCGGGAATCTCGATCCCCTTCGCCCAGCGCGACATCAATATCCGCGACACCGGCGAACTGGGTGATATTTTGCGCCGGATCACCGCCGGAAAAGCGGCCGAAAGGAAACCGGCGGCTGGGGAAGGGGCGTCCGCAAGGCCCGCAACGGATGTGCCCGCGCAACCGGACGAGCGCCCCGAAACCGAGGACATGCAGGGCGGGGACGAGAACGGCGACAGCGACCTGTAGGGTTGTGCCCCGGCTTAAAGAAAGGTCAGCACGGGGGTGCAGTCCAGCGCCCGGGCGAGGCTTTGAAACCGGGTTTCTACCACCTCGCCGAACAGGTCGCGCGTAGGGCCGGACAGAACCAGCTCCAGCCGGTGTGCCTTGCGACTGAGGTTCAGCGCGCAGTCCGAGCGATGGCTGGCCCCTGACAGCATCGCGCCAAAGCGCATCGCCTTGCCCACGATCTCGGCCAGGCGCTGTTCTTTCGGGTTGAGGAGCAACATCACCGCCTCAAATCCGCGCCCGCTGCCGGAATTCTTGTAGCGATAGAGCAGCGCCGCCCCCAGAAACACGCGCCCCGCATGGTCCAGCCCGCCAAGGTTGGCGCGGGTCGCGTTGTCGAAACAGACCTCGGCCCGGTAATCGGGATGGGCGCGCCAGGTGACGTCATGCAACAGGCACGCCGCCTTTATCAGACGCTTGCGCGCTGCGGTTTCGCGTTTGAACAGGGGGCGCAGGAAGTCATAGAGCACCTTGCCAAAGCCGGGGTTCCGGGCCGAGGCGCGCTCCATGTAAAGGCAGGCTTCGATCAGGGGGTCGCGTTTGCGCAGGGCCTTTGGCATCTGCCCATAGAGCAGCCCCTCGCGGATGCCATAGCTTGAGGTTGCAATGTGCGCCGGTTTGAACGCGGCGATCATTTCCAGCAGCACCTTGGCAGCGATCGGCACAAGGCGCATACGCTCGCGCGAGCTGCCGGTCAGGGCGCGCAGGTCGGCGACGCTCTGGCTGGCGATCCAGCGCGCGGTTTCGGCCAGATCGTCGGGGCGCATCGCGTATTCGTGCAGCACCTTCAAGGGGTAGTTGCGCCGCTCCATGTCAAGGCGGGCAATCGCGCGCCACGAGCCGCCGACCAGAAACAGGGTCTTGTATTCCCTGGGCAGGCCGTCGCGCAGGCGCCTGACCCCGGCGCTGATCTCGGCTTTGAGCGTGCCATCGGCCTGAAACGGGGCCAGTTTCAAGGGGCCCAGCGGCGAGGTCAGGCATTGCCCGACGCCGCCCTTTTCGATCTCGGCCAGCTCCATCGAGGCACCGCCGATGTCGCACATCAGCCCTTTGGCACCGGGCCAGCCCAGCAAAACGCCCTGCGCGGACAGGCGCGCCTCTTCCTCGCCGCTGGCAACGCGCAGGTCCATCCCGGCTTCGGCCCTGACCTGATCGCAGAATTCCGCCCCGTCCGCCGCCTCGCGCACCGCTGCCGTTGCCACCGCATAAAGAGGTGCCGCCCCCATCCCCTCGGCCAGCAAGGCAAAGCGTTTCAACGCCTTCAGCGCCCGCGCCCGCCCTTCGGGGTTCAGACGGCCCGTTTCAGCTACACCCGCGCCAAGGCCGCAGAGGATCTTTTCGTTGAAGAAATAGGCCGGCGAGCGTGCCGCCCCGTCAAACACCACCAGCCGCACCGAGTTCGAGCCGACATCGACCACCCCCAGCCGTTCGAGCCGCCGCTTGGCGGAATACTGGAACAACGGGAGGTCAAGCTGCCCACGGGTCGGTTTTTTCGGCTTGGAGGTCACGACTCGGACGTCCCGCTTTGTGAGGGATGTTGGCCCAAACTACCCCAGCCCCGCGCGGCGGGTCAATCTTTGGTATGGGTCAGTTCCGGCACATCCTTGGCCCCGACCGAGCCGCGCCCCGAGAGGCTGGGATTTTCCATGAAAAAGCGATGGCACGAGAACAGATGCTCGCCCGGTTTGGCCTGATGGCGCTCAAAGCTGCCGTCGGGGCGCAACACCCAGCTTTGGGCCTGATCGGCCAGGTTGGCGGCCATGATCTGGCTCATCACCTGGGCGTGGACGGTTTTGTTGGTGATCTCGACCAGCGTTTCGACGCGCCGGTTCATGTTGCGCTGCATCCAGTCGGCGGACGAGATATAGACCCGCGCTTTCTTGCTGGGCAGGCCATAGCCGTTGCCAAAACAGACGATGCGCGAATGTTCCAGAAACCGCCCGACGATGGATTTGACGCGGATATTCTCGCTGAGGCCCTTGACCCCCGGCCGTAAGCCGCAGATGCCGCGCACCACGAGGCTGATCTTGACCCCCGCCTCAGACGCCCGGTAAAGCGCGTCGATAATGTCGCTTTCGATCAGGGCATTCATCTTTGCCCAGATCTCGCCCGGCTTGCCGGCGCGTACGCAGTCAACCTCGTTCTGGATACTGGCCAGCAGCGATTCCTTCAGGTCGATCGGCGAGATCGCGAGGTTTTCAAGGCCGCTGGGCTTGGCATAGCCCGAGACATAGTTGAACACCTTGGTCGCATCTCGCCCCAGTGCTGCATCGCAGGTGAAAAAGGACAGGTCGGTATAGATGCGCGCCGTGATCGGGTGGTAATTGCCGGTGCCAAAATGCGTGTAGGTGACCAGCCGCGTCCCTTCGTGCCGCACGACGGTCGATATCTTGGCGTGGGTCTTCCAGTCGAGAAACCCGTAAACCACATGCGCGCCCGCGCGCTCCAGGCGGCGTGACTGTCGGATATTGGCTGCCTCGTCAAAACGCGCCTTCAGTTCGACCAGCGCGGTCACCGATTTGCCGTCCTCGGCGGCCTCGCACAAGGCCTCAACGATCGGGCTTTCGTTCGAGGTGCGGTAAAGGGTCTGCTTGATCGCCAGCACATCGGGATCGGCCGCTGCCTGTTTCAGAAACCGGATCACCATGTCAAAGGTTTCATAGGGGTGATGCAGCAACATGTCCTTCTGGCGGATCGCGGCGAAAATATCGCCGTCGTGGTCCTGCACCCTTTCGGGCACGCGCGGCGTGAATTTCGGCCATAACAAATCGGGGCGGTCCTTTAATACCAGCTCGCCGAGGTCCGAGATGCCGACGATGCCGCCCATCTCGATCACCTCGTCCTCGCTGATATGCAGCGCATCGCGGATCAGATTGCCAAGGGTCGCCGGCGTATTGCCCGACAGGCTGAGGCGGATGACCTCGCCACGCCGCCGTCGCTTGAGCGCGGTTTCAAATTCGCGCACCAGGTCCTCGGCCTCGTCCTCGACCTCCAGATCGCTGTCGCGCAGCACCCGGAACGAGCAATGCGCCCCCAGCTTGTAGCCCGGAAATAGCGACGAGATGTTTTCCAGCAACAGCTCTTCCAGCGGCAGAAACCGCTTGGCCTCGGCGGTGCTGCCGGGCAGGATGACAAAACGGTCGATCTGGTGCGGGATCGGCAACAGTGACAACAGGCGCCGCCCGTCCTTCTTGCGCGCCAGCTCCAGCGCCAGCGACAGCCCCCCGTTGGGGATGAAGGGAAAGGGATGCGCAGGGTCGATTGCCAGCGGGCTGAGGATCGGGAAAACCTGATCCAGAAAATGCGTCGTCAGAAAGGCCTTGTCCCCAGCGTTCAGATCGGCGCGGCGCAACAGCGCAATCCCGGCGCTTTCCATTTGGGCCTGCAACGCGCTCCAGACCTCCTGCTGGCGCAGCATCAGCGCCCGCGCATCGGCATCGATCAGCACCAGTTGCTCGGCCGGGGTTCGGCCATCCGCAGCCGGGCGGGTCACGCCGTTGCGCTGCAATTCGCGCAACCCCGCCACCCGCACCGAATAGAATTCGTCAAGGTTGGTGGCCGAAATCGACAGAAAGCGCACCCGTTCAAGCAGCGGCACGCGCGGGTTCGAGGCCTCTTCCAGCACGCGCCAGTTGAAGGCCAGCCAGGACAGTTCGCGGTTGAAAAACCGGGACGGGCCGTTCGCATCCAGCCCCGCGACCGGGACCGGCGGCTGAAACGGCGCGTGCAGGAAATCGGCGTCGCTCATCCGGGCTGCCCCTGACTGCGGGGCGGATCGGTGCGGCGGGCGGGGGGGCTGGTGGTCACGTCGGGGGGCACGTCCTGGGTCACGCCCGAATCTGTGCCGAGAACCTTGGCCGCCAGCGCCCGGCTCAGCGGGCGGTGACTGCTGAGGGCGGCGCGATCCAGCCGCGCGACAAGGTCCTGCGCCGCTGCGGCAGAGCGTTCCATCCGGCTCAGAAGATAGGTGATCAGTTGCGGGCTGACCGTGATCTGGCGATCGGTAAACAGTTTCACAAGCAGCGCCGACAGCAGCGCATCGTCCGGTGCCTCCAGTTCGACCAGGCTGATTGTTTGCAGGCGGCTTTTCAGGTCGGGCAGGCTGAGGCCCCAGCGCGCGGGCGGCAGGGTTGCCGTCAGCAACAGATGGGCGCCATCCGCCTCGGCCATGTTATAAAGGTGAAAAAGCCCCGCCTCGCGTGCGTCATGCCCCGCGACACGTTCGGCGTTTTCAACGACGATGCGGGCGCCCGCATGGCATTGTGCTGCAATGTCTGGATCAAGGGCGGCCCCCTCGATCAAAACGGCGCGCCTGTCCCCGGCCCAGACCTGCGCCAGATGGGTCTTGCCAGCGCCTTTTGGGCCGCACAATACCAGCCGCCGACCCGGCCAGTCGCGCCAGCCCTCAAGCCGCGCAACCGCTGCGGCATTGGAGGGCGCAACAAAAAACGCCTCGCGCCCCAGCGCCGGTCTTGACGGCAGATCGAGAGTAAGCTGGCCGGTCATGTCAGTCCTGTTTGGCATCTGAATCGCCCCGATAAAGGGTCCCAGCCATATATTGACCGATGCCAAAGCGCAGGAAGACGCCGATCATCGCCGCCAGAGGCACAGCCGTCAGTAGGCCGACAAAGCCAAACAGCGTGCCAAAGGCCGACAGCGCGAACATCAGCCACACGGGGTGCAGCCCGACCGAACGGCCAACCAGGTTGGGCGACAGGATATTGCCTTCGACCAGTTGCCCGACGACAAAGATCGCGGCAACTGCGCCGATCCAAAGCGGCTGATTCCAGAACTGAAACAGTGCCAGCCCGATCGCCAGCGTGCCGCCGACAACGGCCCCGACATAGGGGCTGAACGAGATCAGCCCCGCGATCATGCCGATGACCAGACCGAACTGCAGCCCCACCAGCATCAGCGCAACCGCATAATAGGTGCCAAGGATCGCCCCCACCGTCACCTGACCGCGCACAAAGCCCGCCAGCACCACATCGACCTCACGGGCCAGTGTGCGGATCGTCTCGACATGCTCGCGCGGCAGCCAGCCGTCGATGATCGCCACCATCCGGTCCCAGTCCAGCAGCAGGTAAAACGCAACCACCGGCACGACGACGATGAAAATCAGCATATCAATCAGCGAAAAGGCCGAGGTGATAACCGTATGCGCCAGTTGTCCACCGCGGGCGCGCAGGGCCTCGGCCAGGCTGTCGAGCGTCTGGCGCACGGCCGAGTTCGGCTCCATCAGGGCGGGGATGTGCTCTTGCATGAAGGCCTGGAATTGCTTGGAATAGGTCGGGGCCTCGGCGATCAGTCCGCTGAGCTGGCTGATAAAGGTCGGCACCAGGATCAGCGCCATCGCAACAAAGGCCAGAATCGCAACGAAGGTGATGATCAGGGTGGCCCAGACGCGCGTGCAGCCCATGCGCTCTAGCCGGTCGGCTACGGGGTCCAGAAAATAGGCCACCGCGGCCCCGGCGATGAACGGCAGCATGACATTGCCAAGCGCCCAAAGCAAAAGCACCAGCACCGCCAGCGCCAGCCCCCACCATCTTGCCTGTGTGCTGACCGGACTCACCGTTCAGTTCTCCTTTGTTGAACCCTGTCTTGTGCTCCAGGGCGCGCGCCGTTGCAAGCGCGCGCCGCAAGCATAGGGGCTTTGGCTTGCAGTTCCAGAAAAAACCGATGGCATGCGGTCAATTCCACCTTCAAAAGGTCTACGCCCGCGTAATTTTGAGGAGTTTACAGACTCATCTGACGCGGCGTCGCTGAGCGCGCCGATAGGCGGCAAACTTGAGCAGCGCGTAGATGCGGGCCAACAGACGGTCGCCGAAATTGGGGAGGGTGGCCACCATCCGCCATCCAGATTTCAGATCGCCCGATTTAATGATATATTTGAGATAAGCGCGTGCTAGATACCGGCTGGCTTGTCGATTGGATTTGATCAGATGCGGATAACGTCTGTAGATGGCCAGAACACAAGCAGCAAAAGTCGCGTTGTCGGTACATGTAGTAAGATGACCAAGATTGCCCTGTTCTTCGATGTGGGGATGGGGGTGCAGCCGCGCGCCGGGGCAGGTAGAATACCATGCCGTTTTGTCCGCAGCGAACAAACGGAAAGAATACTCCCAGTCCTCGAGGACCGTTAGGTCTTCCGCCAGTGGCCCGACGGCTTTGAAAACATCGCGTCGAATCCAGAATCCCATACCTAAACCGAACATCCTGCGCCAAAAGGGCGTATCTGGCCCAATCATCCCATCCCGTAGGCTTTTGCCGCCAATGCTATCCAAATTGCGGTCGCTGTCGTCACTGATGGCAATCTTATACGCAGAGAATCCATAATCGATTTCCGGCGTGTTGGGAATCACCTCGGTTAAAATGTGGTTGCAATAGTCGGGCATGAGTTCGTCATCGTCATCGAGAAAAAATACGATTGTACCGCGCGCTTGAAGCATCCCGAAATTGCGCG
>Ga0114934_10002028_pt1 | contig 13115 bp, 10 predicted proteins | sample 4SBtaG_2_FD_99695 | JGI IMG/M metagenome (GOLD analysis project Ga0114934, IMG submission 99695) | Deep subsurface microbial communities from Kolumbo volcano to uncover new lineages of life (NeLLi) - 4SBTROV10_white metaG | ecosystem: Environmental > Aquatic > Marine > Volcanic ... | reverse complement strand
TAACTAAAAACAAGCAAAATGAAACAAATAGTATGCCTTATTTTTATATTACTCTTTTTTCAATTACGTTTATTTTGTCAATCATTGGAAAGTAGGAAAAAAGTTGAAAAATCAATAATTTTGTTAAAAAATACAGACAATATTTTGCCTATTATAAATCTTGATGATATAAATATAAAAATTCGTTCTAATAGTATCTACAATAAAATATTGATAAATAGTATAAAAAGATACACAAAAGTTAATTCAAAATCTTTAAATAAACAAATAATAAGAATCGAACCAGTTTATTCAACAGCAGAAACTCTTGATACAAATATTAATGCTGATGAATATAAAATATTTATAGTTTTTGGTGAAGGAAAAAAATACTTAGATAAAATTTATAAATTAAAAAATACAAAAACAATTATTTATTGTTCAAATGAAGATTCTCTTTCCATTGACTATATTGGACAATTAATTTTTGGTGCATTCAGTATAAACAATAAGTTAACAGAAAATTTATCAAATATATATAGAGTAGGGGATGGTCTACCTTTGAAAGGGAATATAAGATTCAAATATACTATTCCTCAAGAATTGGGATTAGATTCGTCCTTTATTTATAATAAAATTGATTCTATTGTAAATTTTGCAATTTCAATTAAAGCAACACCAGGATGTCAGATTATAGCAGTCAAAGATCAAAAAGTATTCTTCTACAAAAGTTATGGCTATCATACTTACGATAGCATTTTACCAGTAGTAGACAGTAACTTATATGACTTAGCTTCAATAACAAAAATAGCTGCAAGTGCACCTGCTCTAATGCTTTTGGAAGAAGAAAACAAAATTGACTTGAATGATAAATTTTGCAAATATTGGCCACAATTCAGATTTAGTAATAAAAGAAATTTAACACTTATTGATGCTTTATGCCATCAAGGCAAATTAACTGCTTGGATTCCATTTTGGAAAGATGCTTTGGATGAAAATGGACAATTGTCTTCAAAATATTTTTCAAAAGATTCTACAAATAAATTTCCAACAAAAGTAGCTGATAATCTATATATTAGAAAAAATTACTCAAAAAAAATATATAACAAAATTAAAAAATCAGATTTATTACCTGTTAAAAAATATAAATACAGTGATTTGTCATTTTATATTTATCCTGAAATAGTTAAAAAATTAACTCACACTGATTTTAATAAATTTGTTTATAGTAATTTCTATTCTAAATTAGGCGCATATTCATTAAATTTCAATCCTCTAAACCATTTCCCCAAAGAAGCTATTATTCCAACAGAAATTGATAATATATTTAGAAAACAGTTGCTCGATGGTACAGTTCACGACGAAGGTGCAGCCTTATTAGGTGGGGTATCAGGACATGCAGGTTTATTCAGCAATGCCAACGATTTAGCAAAACTTATGCAAATGTATTGTAATTATGGCAAATATGGCGGAATAAGATTTCTTGATAGTTCTATTATACAAAAATGGACAACATATCAATTTCCGGAAAATAAAAACAGACGCGCAATAGCATTTGACAAACTTCCTTTGGATCAAAGTATAAATGCTACTCCTTCTTATTTAGCATCAAGATCAAGTTTTGGCCACAGTGGCTTCACAGGAACTTTTGCTTGGGCAGATCCTGAAACCGGACTTGTTTTCATATTTCTTTCTAACAGAGTATTTCCGACAAGAAATAATAAAAAACTTTTAAAATACAATATCAGAACTGAAATACATTCTGTTTTGTATGAAGCTATAAATGAATCAAAAAAACTTAAATAAATTCAAAAATTTTTAGAATTTTAATAAAGTTATAAATTTGCAAAAAAAAATTATGGAAAATAATAATGAATCTCGTTTTCCCTTAACTAATAAAAACTACGTTTTAGTGGCAATAGGTTTTGCAATAATAGTAATTGGATTTATTTTAATGACAGGAGGAAAAAGCCCAAGTCCTGATGTTTTTAGCAAAAATATTTTTAGCTTTAGACGTATTATTCTTGCTCCTATTGTAGTTCTCTTCGGTTTTATCTTTGAAATTTATGCAATTATGAAAAAATATTGATTATATATCATACTCTTTTTCATATATTTTAAAAATATTGGCAATTGACTCATTTATTGGTTTAAATTTATGATCAATTGCTTTTTTTATTTTATCATTTGAATAAGCTTTGTCATTTAGAAGATAATAAACAGTTTGCCTTGTAAACATTTTCCTTCCAAAAAAAGATATAGCGGCTAAAAATCTAAAAATTTCTAATGTAAACTTTTTTACTTCTATTTTGCTTGGTTCATGATTTCCATACAAGTTGATATAATCGATAATTTGTTTAAAAGTAAGGTTTTCAGAAGATATAATAAATCTTTCTGAAGAAATATCTGATTCCATCAATTTTATCATAATATCAACTAAATCGAAAACATCTATATATCCTTTGATTCCATTAGTATAATACTTTATTCCTTTATTTTTAAAATACTTAATAACTCTTTTTATACTATTGCTTAATTTATATGGACCTAAAATAATTGAAGGATTGACTATGACAGCATTTAAGCCTTCTTCTATTCCTCGCCAAACTCTCATCTCTCCGTAATATTTTGTTTTGGAATATACGGAGTTATTTAACGATGGATTAAAATAATTAGTTTCGCTTATCATTCCGTTTTTATTTTCTCCAATTGCTGCAATAGAACTTACATGAAGGAATTTTTTAACCTTATATTTTAAAGCCATATTGACAAGGTTTTCAGTACCAGTAACATTTACATCATAGGCAGGTTGATATTTTTTATTATTAAGTGATACCATAGCAGCGCAGTGATATACATAATCAATATCTTCGAAACAATCTTCTACTTCGGCTAAATTAGTGATATCTGCTTTTCGCCATATTATTTTTCTAAAAAGATTATCAGCTTCTGGAGAATTTAATGAAAATATTTGCTTAAGATTCTCTATACTTTTCTCGTTTCTATATAAACAAACTACGTGTTCGTTATTCTCTAACAACTTTAAAGTCAGATGTGAACCCAAATTCCCGGTAGCTCCTGTTACTAATATCATTTTTAATGCAAAAATAAAAATGATAAATAAATTAAAAAAATAAAGAAATATTTGCATTATTAGAAAATAAATATTATATTTGCAACATATTTATGACAATGCGGGGTGGAGCAGGGGTAGCTCGTCGGGCTCATAACCCGAAGGTCGTAGGTTCAAATCCTTCCCCCGCTACTATCAAAAAGGATAAAAATTAAAAAAACAAATTATTTGCATTATTAATATAAAAACATTTACTTATAACAAATTTATGAAATGCGGGGTAAAGCAATGGTAGCTCATCAGGGCCCATGACCCTGAAGTTGTAGGTTCAAGTCCTACCCCCGCTACTATCAAAAAAGCTTATTTATTACATAAAAAAAGACCTTCAAAATGAAGGTCTTTTTTGTTTTCGGGGAGCTTATTATTTAACCGTTTATAGTAATTACTACTCCACCTTGTGTGATTGTAAATGTATCATCGCAAGTTCCGTCTCCAAAATCAACAGTAGTTGTTGTTTCTCCTTTTACAATTACAATTGTTCCTGAAACAGTACGTGTTTTCTTTGTTGTTCCACAAGAATTATCAAGAACTAAATCATTTCCGTCAACAGTATAAGATTCTCCATTAACATTAACTCCGTCACGATGGAAGTTGATTACTCTTACATCATCAAATCTGTATCTTCTTGTAAGGAACCCTTGTTTCCATTCTACTGTTCTCCATCCACTCCATGTAGAATTTTTGCCATCAGCATATTGTAAACTCATATCTGTTTCGTCCATTCTGTATTTTGGTGGAATTTTATCAACAAATGATCCTTTTAAAAATTTCATAGTTACCTTACCATTTAGAGTAACACTGTCTCTTGTAAAATCATTGAAGCTAATAGAGCAAGATTTGGTAGAATCGATTCTCCATCCTGGTTCCCAAGTAATAATTATTTGACCAGAACGTGTTACATTGTCATCAAACGCACAAGTAGAATCAAAAGTGATTGTAGTAGTATATGAACTGTCATCATTTAATACTGTTGAAACATTTATGCAGCCACTATCTTCAGTGAAAGCTTTTCCATTGTCAGTATTTCCTTGTGTAAATGTAAAAACATCTGATTGTGCAAGTTCTGCATTTCTTACATCGTTGGTAGTAGCCTGATCTGGTTCGATAGGTTTTTTACAACTATATACTATTCCAAATAGTAAACCTAGAAGTACAAATAATTTGATTGTTTTCATAACTTTTATTTTTTTAATTTTTTACAAATCTAAATAAAAAATGAATATAGACTTGTAAAAATTCACATTATAACCTTACAAATACACATTAAAAAAACGCTACTTTTTTTGTAGCGCCTTTCTTTGTTTAATCAATCAAACCGTAATCCTTTTTATTCTTACATCCAAAGACAAAATTGATTCCGAAATGTAGGGTCAGATATTGAGTAGATTTGAGCCATTTTGTGGCAACACCTTCATTGTATGGTTTGTCTGGAAAAAGTGCATACCTGGTAGCAAATGCTATTGGTGATATATTATCCATTTGTAAATATGTTAAAAATGGGCCTAATTTATATGAAATACCCATTCCTAAATTATTATAATTATGAGAAAACATTGTATAACTTAATGAATATGACCATCCTCTCCAAAATTTAAGTGTTGATGCTAGAGTATAACTTGAATATAATTTACCATTATACAAATAACCATTGTATAAAAAACCTGCAGAAAGCCAATCAAATTGTGTATATGCTGCACCGAAATGAAGTTTAGTATTCAATTTTGTTTTGTATGATTCATCACTTATTGAAGGATTTAGAAGCTGTATAGCAGTATCTGTTAAATCACTTATCATCTGAGAATTTAGAGAATCCTTTAAATCTTTATCTTTTATTAAAGTAAAAATATTTGTGTTTCCTAAATATGCTCCTGGATCTAATCCTGAAAATGTTAATTCTTTTTCTGCAGCTTGGACAGTCAAAGGATTTGATGTCCATTTAATAAATCCTAAATCTAAAACACTGGCAGAAAGTTCAACCATATTATTCCATGTGTATATGACTCCAAAATCGAAACCTATTCCAAAATTTTGATGTAGTAAGTTTTCTTTAGCAAAACCAACATTGTCTCCATTTTCTAGCAGTTGATTTTGTTGAGTTTCTATGCCGTTTATCATTCCAGTGGAATCAAATGTTGGTACTATCTTTATTGCATTATTTGATTCTTGTATAATATAGCTGGTATTTAAGGCCCACTCATAATTTGCTGTATCTTCTGTTGAGACGTGCCAATCTAATTTAAAATTTGATAATGATAAATTTGCCAAACCTCTTAAAAATTTAATTTTTCCCCCTACAACTAACCCCGGTATAACTTCTTTTGAAATTCCTATACTAAAGTCAGTATATGCAAGAGTTTGCATTCCAAGATCTGTAACACTAAAATACCTTCCATCTTCAAAATAGTTACCATCTATTATAGAAAACATTGATTTTGGAACAGCTAAACTTTGTTCTATATTTATACCACCGCTTATTGATATTTGAAAACCGTGAACTCTAAAAGCAAGATTACCCAATGATTCTCTATTCTGAATAAATAAGAAATTTAAAGGTTTTAAATTGTTGTAAAATGTATCAATATTGGGCACAAACCTTGCAGTATCAGGTAATAAAGGATTTTCAAAGAAAAAATCATTAAAAGAAAAGATTTTGTTAGTATAATTGATATATGCAGATGATAATACAGGTAATCCTATTGTAACATTACAATCTAATTGCCTTGCAGGATTCAGATCATTTGATTGAAACACTTTTGTATTGAAATATAGAGTATTACTTTGACTAAAAGCGTTTGAAAAAATCAAAATTGAGAATATTGTTATTATTATTTTTTTCATTTCATCTATAATTTAATGATTAACTTATTATAAATTACCTGTTTCTGCAGAATAATCTACTTTAATTCCTAATTTAACACCTAACTGATAAGCTCCGTATATTTTTACATCTTGTCCTGTATCAGATTGATAGGAATTTAGATTAGCAGTCAAAACAATTTCAGATGCATGATACATCTTTAATGTATCAAGCTGTCCTTGGGTTAATTCAACAGTCATTTGAGATCTAACAGCAGAAGTTGTTACTCCTTGAGAATTTGTAATTGAGGGTTTAAATGTCCATCCATCACCTTCAAAAAGATTCATTATTATATCATCAATGCCTCCATTATCATTTGTATCAACAAATGATAATTGAATATTACCTCCTAAAGGAAATTCATTATCCAAAATAAGTTTTAGAGTTACTTTTTTGATTTGTTCTATGTTAGTATCAAGTGAGAAAGGTATAGTATCTCCAATAACGAAGTCAACTAAATGAGCTTCTAATGGTAAATCTATATCAACATCAACTTTTACTTTTTCTTGCCCTGTAAGTGCTCCTCCATAGGTAGCAGGAATAGTTTGTGAGTGATCAGATCCAGATGTAAATATAAATTGTACAAATTTAGGGATTGGAGAAAAGAAGTTTTCAAAATCTGGAATTTTAGTTTTGTCTATCAAAATATTTGTTGTAACCATTTCTCCGGGTGTTGTAGGTGCACCGATAACATGTTTAGTTTCATCTCGAGCATCTAAAAATTCTCCCGAAGAGTTTTGTAATATTATTGAATCTATTCGTACAAAAGTTGTTATAGGTATTTCATTCTTAACAATAAAAGTAAATCTTGGATCATTAAAATACAAATGACCTTCAAGTGCATTGTCGTAAATCCTTATTTTATTTGAATCAGTTTTAAACGTTACACTATCAGCCGGTACAATTCCTGCTATTGGCATTCCGTAGATGTCTGCTGATTTTAAACTTAAAACATCTTTAAAAAACATTCTCAAGTGTACCAAATCATTTGAATCTACTTCTGCCCAAAGAGAAGAATCAGTACTTGGTATAAAATTCCTTAATGTTAATTTTGTATCCAAAAGAGGTACAGCAATTTCTCCGTCTATTAATATGTCAGAAGACATATTATTTGGCTCTGGAAACTGTTCATTCACAAATTCACCTATATCTTTTTTGCAAGAAGTTACTGATATTCCTATACTGATTAGTATAACCAGTAATAATTTAAAATTAAGATTTTTCATCACAATTATTTTAGTCAAAAATTTTGTTAAAAATACTAAAAATTTTATAAAAAGTCAAATCAAGTTATTTAATACAGAATGTAATTATATAAATAATTATTAAAACCTGTAATTAAATTAAAATTTGAGCTTTGCAGATTTGATATTGTAACAAAAGAATCTCCTGTGACAGGAAAATTTTTAAAATTTTCTCCATCTGAATTAAATAAATATACTAAATTATTATCAATATCTGTTACTGAAATTTTGACTTCTTTTTCTGAAAATTTCATTATTAATGGCTTGGATACATTTCCTTTGAAAGTATGTGCAAAAATTGGATCACCATTATTATCATATACTAAAATAAAATTTTCATCAGAAAAAATATAGTCAAGATTTTTATCATTGTTCAAATCTGCTGCTATGAAATTATGATTTGCTGAAACTGATGCAACTTTCTTTTTTGTTATGTTTCCTTTTAAATCTATATAAAGTACATTTCCTGTTGCATCTGATGTAACAAAGCTAGCTTCATTTTTATCCGTCTTTGGCTGAAAATATATTGATGGATTTTGTCCAAAACTTATGGTTTCTTTGACCGATACACGAGTTTCGCCATTTCTTTTCAAAATATAAATCTTTGATTTTGTGGCAAATACAATATAATCTTTTCCTTCATAAGAAAAATGATAAACATCTGAAATAATATCAGTTTTTGTCGTTTTAAATTTCCATCCTTCTACTTTTTTTAAATTTTTATCTAATAAATATAAATGTTTGCCACTTGGAACAAATATTCTATAGTTTCTATTTTTATCATAATCAAAAACGTATATTCCTTTTTCTGTTTTATCAGGTAAAGTGATTGTCTTTTCTTTTACAATTTCGCCATTTCTATCTAAAGTTATTATATAATTTGTAGTAGCAAAAATAATTTGATATTTACCATTATTATACAAATCGACCATATAGGGTGCTCCTACAATTTTATCTGTTACTTTTTTATTCCATTCTATTTGTCCCTCTACATTTATTAAATATACAATATTGCTTGTATCTATTACCAAGAGTTCTTTTTCGAATGTGTAATGATTGATAAAAATCATTGGCTTATTTTTCAATTTATTAGAGAGTTTTATTTCCCAATTTGTCAATCCATTGTATACAGGATTATTATTGTATTTTATATTAACAAATGTTTGAAAAATATCATTTTTTATATAACTAAACTGTAAGGTAATGAATTGCATTTTTTTGAAAAAACTTAAATTCTGTTTAAAATATTTTTTATATTCATCTTTAAATAAATTTAATTCTGAATGATAATTATAAAGATTGTTGGTGTAATAAAATATATTTGATTTATCAGAAAGATTTTTTCTAAATTCTTTGTAGTCAGTATTATTATTTAGTGTTTTTTCTCTGTACAATTGTAAATAATAAAGTTTTAAATCTTCAATAGATTGTCCAAAAATAAAATAACCGTCATAAATAATATAATAGTTAAAATTTGGAAAATTAGTAAGCTGATCCATTAAAATTCTTAAAAAATCAGATGTTTTTATTTGATAAATTGATATTGATTTTTTATCGTCTATTTCTTCATTTTTAGGATTGGTAGTGGTATTAACTTTAATTTTTTCTAAAAAATTCTGAAAATCGCTTTCGTTTTTTGATTTTATCAACAAAAACTTTGATACTTTTTTTGTACTAGTATTAAAAATACAATTTACGAAAGTTAGATTTCCATTCAATAATGGAATCAATTCTGGCTGAATTTTTATTCTATAATTTTTATAAAAATCTTGTGATAATTTTTCATATTTTGGAGTTAGGTTTTTTGTACTTAAATATTTTTGATAATTTGAATAAAATTTTGCAAAATCTCGTATATTAATTGATAAAAATTCACTAGCTTTATATGGTATAACTTCATCTTCTTCGAATGTTCCGGGTTTTATATTGCTAAAAACCGATAAATAATTGTCATTATCTTTTGAAATTGATGTATAACCTGAAAATGAAACTAAATTTTGAGTTACATTTATATTCAGTGCTGTCCACTTTGCAAAATTTGTCAAATTATTAATTTTTGACTTGTACTTTGATGCTACAAAAAATTTAAGTAATGTTGGATAGTTCTTATAATTTATAAATATTTTCATCTTGTTACTAGCCAAAGTATTTACCTGCTTAAAACCTAAATTTAAGTTTATTGGATTTTTACTTAAAATCTGACGTATTGCTTGTTTGACTTTTTCTAGTGAACGTGACAAAACAAATATATTTTCACAAAATGAAAAATACCATTCATTATCATCAGAAGAATATGTATATAATTCTACATTATTATAAACAATTGTTTTTGAAGAATCTATATAGTTCTTTATTTCTTCTTTTAACTTTCTCTTTTTAGAATTGTTTGATATTTTGACTGAAAGAAGAAAATCAATTCCTGTAGGAGAATTATGAGCTGATATAAGTATTCCTTTATTTGTAACATTTGATATTGTTTTATTATTCAACAAAATACTATCAAGAAACATAAATTGTTTTTTGAAGGATTTCAATTGATCTGTTTTTAATAGTATCTGTAGTATTTGAGAATTTTTAAGCTCTTGTAAATTTTTTGTTGGTTCATTGAGTTCAATAATAAAATTTGCATCCAATGGAACAGCATCTAAGGAGCTAGTAAGCTTTGATTTTTCATTATTTTTTATTGAAAAGTAACCAATAATAAGTGCTCCTAATAATACTGCAGTAAAAAGGTAAAGTATTAACTTTTTGTTCATTTTTCTAAATAAATTTTGTTAAAAAAAAAGGCTGCTGTCGCAACCTTAAATATTATCTAATCAACAACCAGTATGATTTGTCATTGAATTTTTTACGATACTCTCTTAGCTTAGTTCTAGCTTCGGTTTCTGATTCAAATCTTGCAATTGTAACTCGGTTATAATTTCCGTATTTTGGAAGAACTTCTGATTTATATCCAAGTTTATTAAAATATATTTTTCTTTTTGTTGCATTTTCCAATTTAGTATAACTTCCAACAATAACATAGATATAATCTGCAGTGTTTATCTGTTTATTCGTTGCAGTACTAATTTTTCCTGTTGTATCTTCACTAACTATTTCAATAATTTTTGTCGTATCTGTATCTACTTTTTTATTTGCTACTACAACTGTATCATCTCCTATTTCGTTAGTGTCCATAAATTCATAGTTAGCTATAGATGGTGTATCTTCTTTGATTGGAGTGAGTGCTTCCACTTTTTTCTTTTTACAAGAAATACCTAGAAAAGTTAAAGCAACAATTATGACAATTACTCTTTTCATAATTAGGTTTTTATATTTATTGCAAAAATAATTTTATTATCGATAAAAACAATAAAAATGTAAATTTTTATTTACATTTTTTAATAATTTCATTTGCTTTTTCTACTGCTTTGTTGTTAAATTCAATATATTCGTCTATATCATTAACTTTTTTATATTCTAATAAATTAATTGTTTCTTCTACGATTTTATAAATATCAACAAATTTTATTTTTTCCTGTAAAAAGGCATGAACGGCAGTTTCATTTGCAGCATTCATTATACAAGGTAAATTTCCTCCCTTTTTCATAACGTCTATTGCAATTCTCAAACTTCTAAAAACCTCATAATCAGGATATTCAAAAGTTAAACTTGGATAATCAAGAAATGAAAATCTTGCTAATGGAGAATATATTCTATCAGGGTGAAATAGTGCATATTGAATAGGTGTACGCATATCTGGCAATCCCATTTGTGCTTTTAATGAGCCATCTATAAATTGAACTAAGGAATGGACTATAGATTGAGGATGAACAATAGTATCAATTTGAGAAGCAGATAGATTAAAAAGCCATTTTGCTTCTATCATCTCAAGACCTTTGTTGAACATTGTTGCTGAATCAATAGTTATTTTTCCACCCATATTCCAATTTGGATGCTTGAGTGCTTGTTTTTTTGTTACTTGAGATAATTGTTTGTAGGAAAAGCCTCTAAAGGGACCTCCTGATGCTGTAAGATATATTTTTTCTATATTTGAATTTTTTTCTCCTTCTAAACATTGAAAAATAGCTGAATGCTCTGAATCAACGGGTAAAATATTAATATTATTTTTTCTTGCTTCAGCCATTATTATGTCTCCTGCGACAACTAATGATTCTTTATTAGCAAGTGCTATCTGTTTCTTATTTTTAATAGCATTTAGGGTAGGGAGCATTCCTGCATATCCTACAATTGCCATTAGGATTATATCAACATCGGGAGATGCGCATATATTTAAAACATTGTCATATCCGGCCAAGACTTTGATATTATGTTCTTTCAGTGCTTCATTAACATCTTTATAAAAGTCTTTTTCATTTATTATAACATATTTAGGTTTATATTTGAGAGCTTGCTTTATCAGCAGTCTATAATTTCTATTAGCTGTCAAAGCATATAATTTGAAATGTTCCGAATTTGTTTCTAATACTTCTAAAGTTTGTCTGCCGATTGATCCTGTTGACCCTAATATTGCGAGTGTTCTCATAAATTAATTTAGAATTTCAGGTACTTAACTGGATTTACAGGTTCTCCTCCTTCCCATATTTCGAAGTGCAAAATTGGTTCGGCTGAATTGTCTCCTTTACCAATAATAGCAATAGGTTCTCCTGCATCAACTTTATCTCCTTCTTTTTTTAATAATTCACTACATTTTTTATAAACAGTGACTATATTTCCACTCTGAATTTGTATAATATATTCACTATTCACGCTCAATGATGCTATAGTAACAGTGCCTTTAATGGCACTTAAAATCTGGGCATTTGGTTTTGATTTAATATCAATACCAAAGTGTTCTTTGGATACACTAAAACTTTTGCTTATAGTTCCTTCAATAGGTTTTACAAAAATACTTTGGTTAATACTTAAATCATCTTCTTTATCAATTTCATTTATCAAATCGTTTTGTTGTGCAAGTAATTGTTTGATGATAGAATCTTTTTCTGTTTGAGAAATAATATTTGTTTGAGAAGTATCTGCTTTGAACTGTTCTATATTCTTATCGCTAAGAATGTTTTGAATATTCTGAAAATAATTATCACGAAAAACAATTTCTTTTTCTAATGAATCAATTAACATCACATTTTTTGCGACTAAGGTATTTAGTTTTATATTATCCTGATTTGGTAAAATAAAATTTAATGGTGTAAAAATTAACAATATGATTGTAATAGCTGCAATTAAAATAAAAAGAGCACCACCATAAGCAAAAATGTTTAATTTGGATAATATCAGACTAAAGTGTTCTGTCAGGCTTTCATTGTCTAAAATTACGAGTCTGAAAATCTTTTTCTTCTTGCTTTTTTCTTTTTTGGCCATAACAAAATTTTTGCAAAATTAGAAAAATAAAAAAACTTTAATAGTTATTTTAAATTAAATTATGAATGGATTTTATTAGTAATTTAAAAAATTGTATTTTCATCAGGATTTGAGATATAATTAATATTCAAATGTTTATATGCTAATTCAGTTGCAACTCTTCCTCTAGGAGTACGTTTTAAAAATCCTTGCATAATCAAAAAAGGCTCGTAAACTTCTTCTATTGTTCCTGCTTCTTCACCAACTGAAGTAGCAATTGTTGATAATCCAACAGGACCACCCTTAAATTTTTCAATTATTGTAAGAAGAATTTTATTATCCATTTCGTCCAGACCTTTAGTATCAATATTCAAGGCATTTAGAGCATATTTGGCTATTTCAAGATCAATTATTCCTCTTCCTTTTACTTGTGCAAAATCTCTGACTCTTCTAAGCAAAGAATTTGCTATTCTCGGAGTTCCTCTGCTTCTTCTAGAAATTTCCATTGCAGCATCTTCATCTATTTCAACATTTAAAATACGAGCAGAACGTTTAATTATTTTTT
>Ga0114934_10002027_pt1 | contig 13117 bp, 25 predicted proteins | sample 4SBtaG_2_FD_99695 | JGI IMG/M metagenome (GOLD analysis project Ga0114934, IMG submission 99695) | Deep subsurface microbial communities from Kolumbo volcano to uncover new lineages of life (NeLLi) - 4SBTROV10_white metaG | ecosystem: Environmental > Aquatic > Marine > Volcanic ... | reverse complement strand
TTGTTCCTTGAGCGGGTGGCCGGATTCGAACCGGCGACATCTTCGTTGGCAACGAAGAACTCTACCGCTGAGTTACACCCGCTTTATAATAATATATATTGTATCATATTTTACTATTTATAGCAAATAATTTAAGATTTATTGTTAAGATTTAATACACCATCTTTTGCATCAGGAAAAATTTTACGTGATCTTGGCTTGTTTAATGGATTGTGTGCATTCTGTTCTTTTTCACGATACAGTTTTTCTAGTATTTGTACTTGTTTTTCAACTTCCTTTTTATAGGTATTAATTTTCTTCTTAGCCTTAGAACGATAATATAAATTTAAATCATCAGCAAAACACACACCATTTAAATGATCTATTTCATGTTGAACGCAAAATGCAGCTAACCCTTCTAATTTAGCAGTAAAATTTTTACCGTAAATATCAAAATATTTAACCGTACATTTATTAGGACGTTTATTTTTCTTAAAAAATCCAGGAACACTTAAACATCCTTCTTCCCATTGAAAATCTTCTGTAGAACTTTCAATTATTTCTGGATTTACCATAACATAGGTTCTTCCGCCAAGAGTCATAACTATAAGACGCTTGAATATGCCTATTTGTGGTGCAGCTAACGCTAATCCGCCACGTGGTAAGATTACACCTAACATGTTTAATACTAATTGATTGAGTTCATGTGACTCGTTAGTATCAAAATCTTCTATCAATACTGATTTTTGTTTTAATTTTTCATTAGGCCAAATTAATACTGGAACACGTTGTGTACTTATATCTTCATGTGGTATAAAACTTGCTTCTTCATTAGTATCGATAATCAAATCAACGATTAAATCTTCTTTTTGTGTTGCCATTAAAACTCCTATATAATTCTTAGTATATTTTCTGCTTTTATTTGATGTCGTGATGTATCTATTTTATATGTATAATTACGTTGTACTGATGCAATAGACACTATTCGTCCTGTTTTAGGGATCCAGGTCCTACCCGTGCAAGCACAAACAGGATGTTTATATTCAACATGTTTACCTTTATCGATTGGATGTTTTATCATTTTATTATTTCCATTATGTTTCCAGTATATTTTAACAAAAATTTACCTTTACAATTATAAAACTTTTTAGTACCATTGTTATATTTATATAAACATTTTCCGTTAGTATTATAAACCTTACCATGCTCCAAGCGGTATTCTCTGACACCGCTTGGAGACAATATCCATGTAGCTTTCGCATTAGCAGGATTTGTATACCAAAACAATAATGTGATTGCACCTAACCATGCAGTAATAACATTCATTGGTTACATTCCAATAGCCGACTTTCTTTTGGTACTTGTTTAATCAAAAACTCCATCTGATCAGCTAATATACGTCGATTACGCAAGATTAATGCTTCGGCCCTATTCGGTATGTACGGAACATACAAAAGTGGCATATTGGCTTGCTCAGGTGTTTTATCGGCTTTTTTCTTATTACACCGTGTACATGCAGTAATAACATTCATCCAAATGTTTTTACCTTTTTTAGAAACTGGTATAATATGGTCACGCGTTAACTTTTTATGTGTATTGCTATTTCCACAATAACCGCAAATATGTCTATCTCTACGAAATAAAATTTCATTATCAAGTGAAGGAATTTTAGATCGTTCTATAAATTTCTGATTAATATCTCCACGAATAGCTATTATTGTATTAATTGTTAAAGTAGACTGTTTACCGGTCATAGAAGAAATACCACCATGTAACACGCAATCTGCTTTTCCTGTGCTCCATGCTACATTATCTTTTGCATAATGATATGCTGATCTTTCATAATCAATCCACATTTTTGGATTGCCAGCAACATCAAGTTGTAATATTAATGGTATTTCTTGTAAATTCATTTGTGTCTCCTTAATACTATTTATTTTTTCAATCCTTCTAAATAGATTTGATGAGTCAATTCATATTCGCAATAAATCCTAATATCATAGTTAATATAACCCATGTCATAAGTATTTTTTGAAGATATTTATACCAACTTTTAGGAATCCTTAATTCCCAAAGCCCCATTTTTTCATCCTTACCTATACAGTTAGGTAATTTAAATTTCATTTCTATTATTCCGTTGTTTAAAAACATACATTGCCGCTAACTTAGCCCATAATGCAATACTCCAATCTATTCCCATTATTACTTCAGGTGGAATAAATTCAAGGGGCCATTTACCTGTTTCAATATACACAATATATGCGTCTACATGATCATTCCGCTCTGGGTCAAACCATTCTATAAAATCTGTCATTAATTTATCCCTTCTTGTAAATATAGGGGCAGTATAATCAGAAAAAATAGAAATGTCAAGTTTTTTTTGGTTTAAGTGATTCAGTAACCCAGTGTCCTTTATGTTTCAAATTATCCTTCATTATACCAGATTGTATCATTTCTTGTTCAAATTCGCGTGCTTGACATCTTTCACCATCAATAATTTCTTCTAATCTATTTGTCCATGTATCACCTAATGATTTATCATATGTTACGGGGAAATGGTCACTATCGGAACCAATATCAAAAACATATTCTTTTATACTATAAGTTTGTATTGTTAGTTTTGTTCCATTCCGTGTATAAATTCCACCATTTACAAAACCTGCATCATCACGTGTTAAAATTTCATAAGGTCCATCCCAATATCCTGGTTCCTTACGAACGCTAATAATATCAATACCATTTATATTGCATTCCATTTCACCTGTTGGGTCTTCTTTTTGAAGTTGTGCAATTAATTCTTTTGTTTTCATGCTATATTCCACCTTGCTTCGCGTTCTGCAATCCTTGCTTCACGTTCTGCATTTAATTTACACATATGTTTTTTATATGATTCTTCAACAGAAGTTTGTTCAGAAACATTAAACCATTTAGATCCACCGAAACCAGGTTTCCTAAGCGTGTCTTGACTTAAGATATTCCAAACAGAATCAAAAGTGATTTTATCTGGCATAAAATGAAAGTAGTAAGTATTTGATAACCATGGAAATTTTGGTAATATTTCATCAAGTTCTATAATAATTTCATATAATGGTTTAACAAAAATAGAATTAGTAAAGGGTGTTAATATTTCATCAAGATATTTTTGTGAATTATCCCACATAATTGCCAATCCAGATTTACGGGATTTTCCCCCCCACATTGTGTTTGTGTTAGGACGAGGATTACTAACTTCCTTTGCAGACTGGGCAAGTTTCCCTAATAACAATCTAGCTTCGTATAATCCATGATTAATTACAGCACCATTTTCTAATTTCTTGCGGTTTGTAATAAGTGTATAACAGCGTGTTAAATCCTTACCACAAATTAGATTATAGATAAAATGATGAATATTTTTAAGCTGTTTACGTGTTTCTTTATCTGACATGATTATACCCCAATTCGATTTGAATGTAAGGTATTCTTCTTTTTCGTTAAAAAAACGATGTGGTGTATTTTCTATTTGAATTTTCATTGTAGTCTCCTTTAATGTTGTTTTAAATTTGCGTATAACGCTTTAATGTTATTTTAAACAACCATCATGGAGGACCACGTGAATGGTTTAGTATGTAATTTAAAGTCTATTTCATGTTAATTCCTATCTTTTTATTTATACTTTTTATTTTATGACACCAAAAATTCCACTATTACTTAACCATAGTACAAAAAATAGAAAGGATATGGCTCCTGCATATATGTAACAAAATTTCATTTTAATTTTCCTTTAATGTTTAATATCGAATAATATTCTAACCAACAATCAGCCATTTTCCCAATTAATACAATTTGCCAATTTGGAAGAATTTCTAAATCTTCAGGTAAAAAGCCCTTCGGCCATGACCCTGTTTCATTTAAATGAACATATGCTTTCATATGTTCTGATGACATAGGATCAAACCAATCACGTAATTTCATTAACTATCCTCGCGACCACCAGATAACTCATATGTATTTATTTCTTCTATACTAAAGGGACGAGATGTTTTAAACCATACACTAACAGTTTTATTTTCTTCTATTTCAATGGGTTCTAATTCGCCTTTAGGAAATTGTGTTAAAAACACATTTAATTCATGTAAGCTTTCAAAATTTTTCTTATAAACTTGATATATTTTATCAAACGCCATTATTTTTCTCCTTGTAAATTCATACTGGTCTTCCACCAGTTCACCGGGTTTGCCACCACTATTCAGGTGTCTAATTATTAAGCTGATTATGCAGCACTCTTACGAGCAAGGTCCCACCGGACTATTGTTTATATGTCTTAACCATATAGGGATTTCGGGCATATAAACTCAATTTAAAATTGGTGTCTGTGGGGGGAATCGAACCCGCTTGCAACCCGTTTTAGAAGCGGTGGCATTACCATAATGCTACACAGACTTATTTTCTATATATTTTCTATATGTATTCCATGTACTATTATTTTAATTCGTATTTTTTCTTCGTAATTATACAACAATAATAATTTTGGAATAAAATATCCTTGTTTTAACATATAATCATCAAAAGTTATTGTCCAACCTGCTTGTTTTAAAGTATTAATGGTTCCGTCATTATTTCGGACTATACTATGTAAATTATCTACAGCTTTTTTACCTATCAACCAATAATTTAATTCATTTAATGGTATATAAAACTTTTTCTTTAACACCAGACCAACTACTTTTGGGTCATTTATCATAGTTTCTACATCACCATTTACAAAATGTACCCGAACCATGTCCTCTGTAAATTCAATTTGTGAACTCAGCATACCCATCATTTTAGAAAATGATGCATATGTTTTCTTACCATGTTGTGTTCTTTTCCATTCAAAATTAAGGGTTAATGTGCCTTTGGGTGATGTAATATTCAAAACACCATATGAAGTCCAATTTTGTTTAATTAAACTAGGTACTATAATATCTTTTGTCGTAAATTGATGTGATGATGTAGAAGCACACCCTAAACATAAAGCCAAAAATAAAAAAGAAATCACATATTTCATGCACCTATTATACGTTAATTATTGTTTTTTGTCAACCAATTTTTTTGCTTCGTCTTCACATTGTTGTGTATATTCATTTATATAACGTTTTAATTGTTCCTTTTTATTATTACTAGATGCATTTAAACGTTGGATTAAAATGTCAAGTCTATTTTCACACGCTTTTGATAATTTAACTTTAGTTTGTTGTGCTACATATTGTTCATGATTAACAAATGCTGCTGGTAGTTCTTCTATTACTTGTTGCTCTATTTGTTGTTGTGCTTCATAATAACCGTTAACTGGATTAAATTTTCTTAATTCAACAGATTTACCCAATACATTAAATGATAAGAAGAATATTATTAATATTTGTATTTTGACCATTGTTTTATCTTACCTCTTTGTTCTTCTAATGTTTCCTTATGTATTATAAATCTATCTGGAATAACCACTCCATTTCTTTCTCGTTCTGCTATTTCTAATTTAGTATTTACTAAATCATCTCTAAGTATATCGTCGATTAATACAATTATATCGGATGTTTGCTTTGAAGTTATTTCAATCATTTTGGTCTCTAATTTATACCAAACACCAAAAATAGCAGTAATTACAGTTATTAATGACATGATTAATGCAACTATTTGTCCTTGTTTTTCTAAAAATCCCTTCATATAACATCCTTGTTATGTATATTTATACTTTTTTAATTCCTTTTTTTTCAAAATATTCATTAAAATCGTTTTTTACTTTTTCTAATGTTTCAATAGGATTAATTAAATCATTTTCATCCAAAGTAGTATACATCCATATTATATGTGTTTCGACGAATATATTTAATTGAATCATACCATCAATATCACTTAATATAAAATTATGTTTTGCATTACCTGTTAATGGAAATATTTCATGTGCAGTTTTTAATATGCATAATATTTTATCCATTAAATTTGCCTTGGTTTATATTTTTTCTTATCATCTTTTTTCTTCCGGCCACCAAATCTAAGTTCCAACAACTTATTCTGTTCATCTTCTAATTCACGACGATGACGTTTTATTGCCGCCGCTTTTTTGCGTTTGCGAACTGTAGTTGGTTTTTCATAATATTCACGTTTGCGGCATTCTTGTAAAATACCTTCAGCGTCAACTCTATTTTTGAATTTGCGTAATGCAGATTCAAATGGTTCATAATCTTTTACTTTATAACTTGCCATTGTCTTAAATAATTTCCTGTTTTTTAAATAATATTTTTAATTTGGTTCAATCCATATCCGCCTATAATGACGGATGATACTCGTTGACCCAAACACCGTTATTACATCCTTGCTAATCTATTTTGATTTAAACCGTCCCAAAATATTTTACATGCATCCAATATTTCATTTCCAGCATTAATAAATTTATCTTCGTTAAAATCGTCCATGGTAAAAAATTGACGCATTTCAATTTGTGTTGCATGTGCATGACTATCTTCAACTTTATCATGCCAAGTGAAAAACCCTAAATGCAAATTTAGTTTTTCACGTAAACTAAATTCTTCCATACCTCGTATAAGTTGTTTCCAAAAACCAGAGGCCGCCCAATTTTCAATAGCATATGAAGAACCAATTCCTGTAATATAATCTTCACTTCCATAAATTCTAATTAATTCATTACAGAAATGTAATGTATGTTCATTAGCAAATTCACGTTTTCCCATTTGATCAAATCCTATATTTAATGGTTTTGCTAATCGTACTAACCATTCAAAATGTGCAGCCTCAAATTTAAACGGACTATCTTGTACAGATTCACCTTTAAATGGAACACCTAATTCATTCATAAGAATAATCTTACCAGTACGCATTTCATCTAAAGTAGGTGCATTTAATACTTTACGTAATTGTGCAACAATAAATTCATTAGAAAATACAGAAAATTGTTGAATTAAATATCGAACATTATATATGGTAGCATTCCCTAATTCAAACCAATCACAATACTTATTATCATGTATTACTTCATGATTCAATAATTCATTGTTAAGTCGTTTTTCAAATTCTTTTATGGTCGACATAATCTATTTACCTTTTTTCGGATGTTTGAATAGCCCATGTGACTGTATAAGAACATATATCACTTAAATATTCAAAAATACCACCCAATCCAAATGCCATAAAACATATAATATAAAGTAATAGTCCTATTATATCATAATCTTTTTTCTTAAATGGATTTTTTACACTCATGAAATCTATAAATAAGTTTTCTTTTTTTGTTGTCATTTTTAACCTCTTACTATTTGTTTAATATGTAACTGCGGGAAACCGGCTACATTTATTTCAATTGTATCACCTTCTTTCATATAATCCCACATGATATTATTGGTGACGCGTTGTTCAACAATAGCACCATAATTATCACTATTTCTATTACTTATAGTTCCAGATCCTATCAATGTTCCGTCAGATAATGGTCTCGTTTTTGCTGCATGTTGAATTAATTGTGCAAAATCAAATTGCATATCTTTCCCTGGCATTAATACACTTTCATATCCATTATAGTTAACTATTAAATGTGCACAAAATTTATTATCTTTCCAACTAACACCTAATTCTTCTAATGGAACCATAATATCACTTAATGTGCTATGAGGTTTGCCATGTACAAATCCAAACCCCTTTTTTAATTCATTTGGTATTAATCCACGTAAACTAAGATCATTGATTAATACAACACCAACAATACTTTCTTCTGCTTCTTTATAACTAGGATTCATTGATACTTTAGTAGTAATTACGCCAATTTCAACTTCATAATCTAATCCATACTCTATTGGATATACTGGAATATCATCATATTGTTTGTAAAACATGTCTGAAGCCGCCTGATACATCAATGGGTCAGTATAATATTCTGGTGGTACTTCCGCACCTCTTGCTTTTCTAACACATTCTACATGGTTTAAATAGGCACTTCCGTCTAAGAATTGGCATGGTTTACGATAATCTGAGTAATATCTTTGCAATCTAAGTTTATAACGAATAATATCTTCCATATTTTCGAGTTGCATGATAGCTGCACGTAATAATTGTCGCGTTTTTTTAGCTTCGCAACTACTATCTGCTAAAAATGTTGGGATATAATATTTAAGTTTATCTAATATATCGTTTATTGTTCTAAAATCTATCATTATTTCTCCTTTATATCGGTAGTTATTTCAAGTCTATTTCCTGATGGATCAAAAAAATAGATTGAATATATAAATGTACCATGTTTTGTTGGACCAATAACATCAATACCACATTCTTCCAAATGTGTTTTCCATTCATCTACTTTTTCAATATTATCTACTAAAAATGCAAAATGTTGTAACCATGCAGGTTCATCAATAACAGGTTTCTTATTATCACCTAAATCAAAAAAAGCAATATAACTATTATCATCTAACTTGAAGAATATATGCTTGTATGGATCGTATTCGCCTGTAGAAGGCACAAAATCACTTTCTATAGTATGTACTAGGGGTAATCCCAAAATGCCCGTATAAAACGCCTCAGCCTGTTCTACTGAATGTGTTTTAAACGCCATATGATGTAAACGTTTTAAACCAGTAATATTTTTCATACTAACTATTCAAAACACCACGTTTAATTTGATCATCTTCCATTGCAGTAAATAATGCTTGAAAGTTACCTTCACCAAAACCAGTATTTCCTTTTCTTTGAATAATTTCAAAAAAGATAGGACCTACTTGACATGTAGTAAACAATTGCAATAATAATCCTGTTTCTTTATCAGGTTTACCATCCAATAAAATCTTTAATCTTTGTAATTCATTTGTATTTTCGCCATGTTCAGGAATACGTGTTTCTAATTGATCATAATATGTATCAGGAACCGCCAAAAATTTGACACCATTATTACGCAAAATTTCAACAGTGGTATAGATATCCTTTGTACTTAAGGCTATATGCTGAATACCAGAACCATTATATTTATCTAAATATTCTTGTATTTGTGATCCTGTTTCGGTAGGTTCATTAATTGGTATACGAACATTTCCAGAAGGATCCGCCATGGCACGTGATAATAATCCAGTATGTTTACCTCTAATATCAAAATATTTTATTTCTTCAAAATTAAACTTATCATGATACCATTTTGCCCAATAATCCAATTTTCCAATTTCAACATTATGTGTAATATGATCAATATCAACTAATCCAATATTGTTATTTAATGGATTATTCATATAATAAAATTCAGTATAAGCTAGTTTGTTTGCAAAATATAACCTGGAACCACCAACACCTTCTATACATGGAATCGTTGTGTGATGTGATTTACATCCTTCTTTAATTAATGTATCACGTGTCCATGCTGGATCATTTACAGTAATACCAAAAGAACATACAGATGGTCCATGTGTTTTGAAAAATTCATGTGCAAAGGGATATGCATCATGATCACTTAAAATAAAAATTATATTACCTTGTTTATATTGAGTAATATTATGTGTCACATGATGTGCCATCTCAACAAAACCAAGATTAATGAAAAATTCATGTAGTTTTGTTGTATTTTCTACAACAAATTCAATAAATTCAAAGCCTTTAGTACTAAATCTATTTTTAATCATAATTTTTATCTAAAATTCTAAAATATTATTTAATGCTTCTTGTTGTTCTTTAAATTCGCCTATATTTTTTTGTTTGTTTAATTTTTTTACCATAGATTTAATATCACCTTTGGCAAACACTAAAATATTTTGGTGGACTTTTGTAAATTTTCTTGTAGCCATTATAGATCGTGGTGCTCTAATAGGTGCCGTACCATATGGCGACACAAATACAATATCATTATATAATCCCATTCCGGCAGCTTTAAATGCTCTAATAGTATCACCACCTAAATCATGATAAAAATCATTAGAATCACGATAATTTCCTACAACAAAAATTGCGAATGCATTATCTTTTAATTGTAATACTGATCTATTGATGATTTCTTCATAAACATCTTTAAAATCATCATATTCCATATTACTAATATCACCATTTTCAGTAGAATAAACTTCTAAATCGCCATAAGGTGGACAACTAAATAATAAATCAAAATCATTATCTAACTTAGGCACTTCCCAATAACTATCACCACAAATCCAAATGGGGCTAGGTTCTTTTGCAATATTAAGTTGTGTAATATTAGCATCAACTTGTTCTTTTCGTAATTCAATGCCCGTATAATGCATACCCATATGACTTGCAACAATGCCACGTACACTACCACCAGCAAAAGGATCAAGAATTTTTCCTTTTAATGGACAAAATAAATCATAAAATATTTCACATATTAATGGATCAAAAATACTATTTTGTGTTTTACTATTTCCGTTCATGAACCTAGATTCTGTTTCAGGGTTGCATGTTGTATCTCTACCTATTTCAGAATCTATCCCTAAATTTAGCCATTTAGATTTAGCATTTTGCCAACTTTTATTATCACCACGCAATATAGTCATTGACGGTATCGATTTATACTTTAATGTTTTTCTCATTGTATTATTATTATACACTATGATCCGAATAAAATCAAGAATTAATTCAATCGTTCTAAAATTAATTTTTTTGCTTCCAAGCCTAATATTTCTATAGGAACTGGGAATTTTTCATCTTCATCTTCAACAAGAATTAATTCGGAAATAATTGGTATTTTATTTTGAATATAATATTTTACAATGAATATAGTTATGAATTTTTCACCAAATAATTGATTTTCTAATTCAAACCGATATTCTTTTATATTTTTTATTACACTAGGCATGTTTCTATTTATATTTTTATAAATAATCTTTATTATGCAAACATTTAAACAATATTTAACAGAAAAGTCTAATAGGATTGGTAAGATAGGTCGTATTCCTGTAATCCAATTAGATAGGGATTTTAATTATGAAAATGATTCAACCGGTAAAATTACTGGTGTTCCTGGTACTTTTGCTACTGCATTCAACCATCCAAAATCAGGGAATTCTGTTGTTAAAGTTGTTAATATGGAAGATCCACAGTTAGATGGACAAGTAGCTCTTATCAATTTGGCATTAGCAAATCAAAACAATCCATTTTTTCCTCGTATTCATAATGCTAAAATATATAAATTGCCGCAAGAAGATCGTTATGGTGCATCATATCGTATGATAGTAAACATGGAACGATTACGTCATATGGGTATTGCATCAATTGCAGGCGAAAACAAAGGCACTAATAATTTAACTGATGCAAGTAAACATTTATTACAAATGATAGGTTTGCAATCGGGTGATATTGCTAATAAATTTAAAATAGGCGTATTTCTTTCTAATTCTAATAACCGGAAATATGTTCGTGAATATAGCAAAAATCCACAGTTTGTAGAAGCCATGAATAAAATGGAACCATATTTCAAAAAATTCCATGCTGATTTACATGGAGATAATATAATGGTTCGATTGACTGGTTCAGGACCACAATTAGTTTTGATGGATCCTTTTGGCGTTGAAACTGACGCGTATCGTAAAGATTTTTAATTATTTTAATGGAATACTTTTAATATATGATTTTATATCTGTACGTTCTTTAGTACTAAAATCTGCATATGTTAAAATTAAATATATTCCGTTGGCCGTTTCAACTTGAGATAAATTACCACCATTAACTCTTTCATACATGTTTAATAATTTAGAATATATTCTAATTCGTTGTTGTGCGTCATTATTTGCATAATGTGCACCAGCAATAATTATATCAGGCTTATCATTACGTAAAATATTATTTATTCCATTAAATACAATGCCAAATATTTTTGATGTATTTTTATTAAGGTTTGTAGCAGAATATTTATTATTTCTCTCTGTTCCTTTTATTTGATTGACTTTAAAACCTATATCATACATCTTATATTGTGATAATATGGGCAATTTAATATATTCAATGTAAATAATATATTCTATATCATTTAATACAAAAATACCTTCTTTTCCTCTATTAGTGTTATACCATTTAATATTAGTAGTACTATCAAAAACCATTTCTATAAGATTTTCTTCTATTTCAGGTTTTAACATAGTTAATTTCATTTTATATTAAAGGTTCCAAAAAGTTTTTATTAAATTGTGATGTCGCACCATTCAATTCGGGGTGTTGTGTATAACCACAACGACCTAATACTGATGTTAATTCATCAGCCAATTGTTTATAAGGCATTTTAAAATTATGTTTTGATAATGTATGTGCAATATAATAAGTACATGCTCCCATATAACGGTTGTGAATCCATGCATCCGCCGAAGTTTCGGTTGATCTACAGCCACTTATTAAGATGCCATCGTTCACATCACCAGGCTTCTTACCATGCAATCCTCGTGGTTTAACATCAATTCCCATACCATATGAACGACTTTCAATATCGACTGGCATATCCATTCTACGATTACGGTTAGGTGATTCTGCACCAAGCTCTCTACGCATTTGTATGGGTGGTTGGTATGCAACATCACCGACTTCATTAACATTATCAATTCCACCTCCTGAATGACAGCAATCTAAGACTACCGTAAGGTTAACACCTTTAGGAACTTTATTAAAAACAGCTTTAAAATCATCGTCTTTAATTACTTTATCTCTCCAATTTAGGTCTGTGGGGCAAATTATTTCATCCTTACCATCTGGTTCTTCTACTCGATTGTAATCACGATCTATCATTTGGCTACCATGTCCAGAATAGTGAAAATATAAAACGTCACCTGGTTGTGCATCATCTACAAGCCAGTCTAAACGTTCAAGAATATTTTGTGTTGTTGCTGATGCATCTGTAAGCATTCTGCGTTCACGAGGTGCAGTAAACCCAAATTTTTGCGATATAACCCAGTCCATTGTACGTACATCGTTAACACATCCACGCAATTCGTTACGCGTACCAGGATAGTTTATTCCAACAAGTAATGCTCTCTTCCTTGACATAACTATTTACCTCCATGTAAAAATTGTTTATATCTCTATTTATAAAATATTAAAGTTCTTCTTTACGTATTTTTGAAAAGGCTGATGATATTAATCCAGCCGGTATTGATACTATGCTTAATCCTATCATAAGAATTATAAATGTAAATATTTT
>Ga0114934_10002020_pt1 | contig 13133 bp, 10 predicted proteins | sample 4SBtaG_2_FD_99695 | JGI IMG/M metagenome (GOLD analysis project Ga0114934, IMG submission 99695) | Deep subsurface microbial communities from Kolumbo volcano to uncover new lineages of life (NeLLi) - 4SBTROV10_white metaG | ecosystem: Environmental > Aquatic > Marine > Volcanic ... | reverse complement strand
GGAATCCGAATATGGTGAGGCTCTGTCGGTTCTAAGAAAAGCACTTGATATATACAGGCAGATTGGGGAGAAAAAGGGTCTTGCGCATACCATGTCAAAAATAGCGGAAATACTCTTTTACTATATAGGGGACAAGGATGAGAGTCTCGCGTATCTAAAGCAGTGCAGTAGAATACAAAAAAGTATGGATGATAGACTTGGTCTTGCTTATTCCTACCTCAGATTATCAGACCTTTATGCACATAATGGTCAGTTCAGCATATCAAAGAATTTTGCCACTCGTGCCAAAGATATAGGCGAAGAGGGGGGCATAAAATCCATATATATAAGGGGGCTTTCGCGGATTGCAGAGATAGAGTTCTTTGAAGGCAAATATGATGAGGCGCAGAGGCTTTTAGGTACTGCCTATAATACCATGAAAAAGTCAAAAGTAAATATACAAACTCAAATGGATTTTTATAAAAGAGCAGTACTTATTTATTCAGTTTTAGGAAAATATGATAAGGCTGAGAATTACATTCAGGAATTTGAAGGTATTAAGGATATACCCAAGGATATATTTTCGGCCTCCGTGTTAATGGAAAAGGCAAGATATTTTGTGTTAAGTGGTAAATATAAAAAGGCGAAAGAACATGTTTTTGACCTATTTTCAAGGGTGTTTAACTTTGAGAACAAGGAACTATATTCCATCTCTATGATACTTAAAGGACTTGTAATTGCAGAATTGGAAGATTATACAAAAGGCAAAGAGTCTGTAGAAGAGGGTATCACGCTTGGCTTTTTGTTCCTCTCACCATTTGACTTAGCCCTCTCGCAATTTTTATATGGAAAAGTGGCGCTTGCTCATGGAGATAGAGAGGGACTTCTATTGAACTTTACCAATGCCGTGGAGATTTCTAAAACAAACAATATAGTTCCCATACTTGGCCTTGTCAGAAAATTTAAGGAAAAGCACAAAGGTATTGACATTATGCTTTAAGGTCTTTAAAATATAAACTAACATGGAAAATCTTTATTTAGACAAGTTAAAAGAATTTACAAAAAGTCTGGGTAAGGCTTATCGGGCTTTTAAAATATACCCGGAGGGTCATGAAATACCTTTAATCTTTTTACGGGAACTCTGGGAGAAGATTAGAGAACTCTTTAGATGGAAACCTGAGATCTCTTTTATTATTGATGAAAGGCGACTACTTGATCCTGCTGGGAATGTAATTTATGAAGAAAAGGCATCGGAGGACAATATTGCATGGATCTTCTATCGTGGCGGACTTAGAGGAGTATCAATCGCACCAGGAGTCACTTCGGATGAGGTAAAAGAATTTCTTGAAGCAATATCGAAAAAAGCATTAATAGAAAAGGACCCGTATGCTTTCATTGCTCTTTTAGGGCAGAAAAATTTAGAGAATTTCCAGTTTGAACTTGCAGAGGATTACATAAAGAGTATGGACTTTCCTATACCTGAGACTATGGAAGATATTCTGGAACACAAGGATGTTGAACCTACAGGTGAGCCCATGGACGAAGAGAGCGAGGAGATCATAGAGCAAGAAGATACATCCATTATGCTGCAAGCAAGAGAAGTGGTTGAAATAACAAAGGACGAAGAAGAATACATTTCTAAGGAAATTGAAGAAGAGCAAGGAGAAGACAAATTAACCAAGTCTGTTAATTATCTTTTGTACTGCCTTAATTTTGAAAAGGATGCAGAGTGGTACAAAAAAATTCTTAGAGGCATAGAGGAGTATATCTACCGCTCCCTTTCTAAAGGTGATATAGGCAAATCCCTTAAAATTGTTAAGTTGCTTCAGATGTTTGAGAAGAATTACATATCTACGGACATTACAAAGTCCTCCTACATTGAGGAAATCTACCGAAGTCTTGGAGAGAAAGAGAATATTGATTATATACTCAATTCAGACAACAATTTAAAACCAGAGTTTGTTACAGAGTATATCTCAATGCTACATCCAGATGCAGTTAGTATAATAATGCCCAAAATACCTAATTTAAAGAGCAATCAACTAAAAAATGCGCTGGTTTTGGGCATATCGCAAATATCAGGTCTTAGGCCTAATCATTTAGAAAAATATCTTAAACTTGAAGCAAATGAGCGGAATAAACCAATTATAACCTTTGCGCTCTCAGTTTTAGCTAAGGTAAAGTTTAAAGACCTAATACCAATGGTTATTGCATATAAGGATTCACCTGATAGTGAAATACGTCGCGCTGTCCTTGAAACCCTTGTTAATATAGGGACTGTTCAGTCCTATAATGCGGCTATGAGTTTCTTTGATGATGAAGATGAAAATGTAAGGCTGATTGCTTATCAACTGTTTAAGAAATATAATCCTTCAAAACTTAAGAAGGTGCTCAAAGACAAACTCCTATCTAAGGAATTGGATGATTTGAGTTTTGTAGAGAAAGAAATACTCTTCAACTCTGCTATATCTTTGGATGATCCAGAAATTACAGAATTACTAAAAAATATAATAACACGAAAGAGAAGCATTTTTAGAATCATCTTAGGAGATGAAAAATATCACGAAACAGAGAAACTTCTTGCCATAACAGCGGGTAATTTGAACACATCCAATACCTTTGATATATTGTTAGCCTGCGTATCTTATGGTAACAAGAAAATAAGAGGGCTGTGTCAGGAGTTACTTTCTAATAAAAAGAGGGGGAAAAATGCCCAAACTTGAACTGGATAATGTACTTATATTATTTGTTTCAACCTTAAAGAGTGCCAAACTTTACGATGAGGGCCATCCTCTTTTAAAGAGCAATCTCAAAAGACTCCTTGGTGTAATAAATAATTCGGTAGAGGAAGATAATGAATTCAGTTTGGCTGTAAAGAATTGGTATATTTACATAATGGGTGAACGTATCAGAATACACGCATTAAATTTTACTTATGTCAAGACAGTTCTTGATATGTTTAAAAACAAGAATATTGGCGGATTTGTTGTAAAGGATAAACTTGAAGCAACACAACTTTTAACCTTTTTGCGTATTCTTTATACAGAGGGACTTAAAAAAGAGCATATAGAAAAGAAGATTAGTGATGCAGGACTTTCTGAAAAGATAAATATACTACCTCTTATACAGAAAGGTGAAATACTGGATCCCAAACAACGGGTAAAAACCGTATACTTTGAGACTATTGGCCTCGTCAAAAATATTGCAATGACGAAAGATATGAAAAAAATGCGTACGAAACTGAGCGTTGGTGTTTATTACCTTATAGATACATTAAAAACTTCAGAACAGTTGTTACTTGGTCTTACAGTCGTAAAGAATTATGACAATTATCTTTACAATCATTCTGTTAATGTGGCAATACTTTCCCTTTCTATGGGCGTAAGACTGGGTCTTAAAACAAGCCATCTTCTTGCCCTTGGTCAAGCGGCTCTTCTTCACGATGTGGGGATGTCAACATTACCCAAAGAGATTGTATCAAAACCCAGTGTGCTCACTCCTGATGAGTGGGATATAATAAGGCAACATCCCATAAGAGGTGCTGAACTTTTGTGCGAACTTCTTGGTGTAACTGAGGAGTCTGCTCCGTGCATCATTTCTGTCCTTGAACATCAAAGAAATTATGATAAGTCTGGGTACCCTGAATTTATCCAGATGGATAAACAGAGTTTACTAAGTCGTATCATCAGAATATGTGATTTTTATGATGCTGTGACCACACCAAGGGTTTATAGTCCCGTGCCCATGACCACTTCGGAGGCATTAAAGCATTTAATTGAAGGTTCAGGTAAATTATTTGATCCGGTTCTTGTGAAGTACTTTGTAAATCTTATTGGGATATATCCTATAGGAACATTGGTATTTTTAAACACAGGAGAGTGGGGTATAGTAATTGGACAGTCTAAGAGTAAAGAAAACTTTGATAAACCAATAGTTCAAGTTATTAAGGATGCCTCAGGAAATGATATAAAGCCAAAGGTTATTGACCTTGCATTTTCAGAGAAGTTTATTATGAAATCAGATACTCCATGGAAATATGGGATTGACCCTGCTCAGTATTTCATATAATATATGGATAAGATAAAACTGCTTGAAGAACTTGGTGCAATAAAGAGAGGGCATTTTCTTTTAACTTCAGGACTGCATTCAGATACTTATATTGAAAAGTTTAGACTCTTTGAGCATCCTCATATGCTATTTAAATTCGTAGAGGAGGATTTAAATAAAATTGCTGGACTCGGATTTGATGCTGTTATAGGTCCACAATTGGGTGGTGCATTTGTGGCGTGTTCAGTTGCGTCTTTGTTAAAAAAGGTTGCTATTTATGTAGAAAAAGATGCAGTTGGAGATTTTTACATAGGAAGAGGTTTCAAAATAGATGGCAAAAAACTCCTTCTTGTGGATGATGTGCTTACAACAGGCAGTTCAATTAAGAAGATACTTAAACTCCTTGATAAGAGGGCAGAAGTTTCGGGCATATATGTGCTTGTTGATAGAAGAGAGAAGAAAACAGATAATTTTATGGGTATTCCACTTATCTCTGGAACTTGGTTTAATGCAATCGTGTATGAACCAGATAAATGTCCACTCTGCAAAAAGAAAATACCCCTAACAACCAAAAAGACGGATATTATAAAATAATTTTATGGAGCTGAGGGGATTTGAACCCCTGGCCTCCAGAGTGCGATTCTGGCGCTCTCCCACCTGAGCTACAGCCCCAAATGTTGGCTATTATTATAATTTTAGTATGATGAACTTGCAATGATAAATTTATTCAATACCCCATAGGTCTTTTAGTTCTTTGTTTATATCATCCATTTCCTTTTTGCTAAGACCATCTTTCCTTACTTTTTTGTGATAACTTTTCCTTTCCTTTTTCTTTATAATTTGAAAAAACTCTTCAATGCTTATTACACTGGACCCTACAGACTTTACACGCATAGAAAGGTGTACATCGTTCGTAACAACGATTTTATTGTCTGCACCTTTCTTTAAGAGTAAATTTACAATATAAGTATCCGCATCCTGCGCTGTTCCAGAGACCTTAACAAAACCCACGAAATCTGGTGGTATATCAAACTTACCATCAAACACTATTACAAAGTTGTGTCCAAGTTCCTTCATCAAAAAAGGTACTATGGATTTAACAGTAAGAATGGGATCTTCTTTAAGATATGAGTTAAATAGAGGATGTTTAAGCAAATTATAACCATCAATAATGTATTTCATAGGCTTAGATTAACATAAAAAGAGTGAATTTCCAAAAGGTCTTTGGTAGAGAGGCAAACAATTATAAAACTAAATGCTCCAGGTAATCTGCCTGTTTTGGTATTACCTTGCTGCTCTCAAAAGCATTAAGAAATCTCTGTCTTGCATGCTCTCCCATTTTTAGTCTTAGTTCCTCGTGGCTTAACATTATATCTATGCTATGTGCTAATGCTTGTGGGTCACCAGGGGGTACGAGTAACCCTTCTTTATTATGCTGAAATATATCAGGTATACCGCCTGTATTTGAGGCAATCACAGGGGTACCAACAGATAGTGATTCAATAACAGTAGTAGGGAAGTTATCACTGCGGCTTGGAACAACACTAATTGTAGAGCGAGCAAGGTGCTTTAGAACCTCATCGTGTGGCAATTCTCCAAGAAAATGACAATGGTCTTGTACGCCTAATTCATCGGCTAGTTTCTGGTATTTTGTCTTCATAGGGCCTGCGCCAATAAACTTCACCACGAGGTCAGGATACTTGTGGTGAAGTAGCGAAATACCTTTAATTAACACATCCTGCCCCTTACAAATATCCAAACGGCCAACGCATACAATAGTATTTGTATCCCGCACAAAAGAAAACTTAAATTGTTTAAGTGGATCTGGCATGGAGTTATGAAGTATGTGAATCCGGGAAGATGGGATATGGTAAATAGTAGTCAAGTCCAAAGCCCCGGCACTGGAAACAGGTACAAGATGTGTACAAAGACGATAGATTAACATTTTGCGAAAATTGAGCAAAGATATTTGCCATGGAGGTCTCTTGGCATCCAATTGAATAGCTTCATTTAGTGTGTGATACCAGGCAATTCTAATAGGTACCTTAGCAAGATACCCTGCAAGCATTAAAACAATTACAGACCCAAAATTTGCCAAAATAGCGTCTGGCTTTTCTTCTTTAATACGTTTTAATGCAAACCAAAGGTCTTTTATCCGTGTTGGGCGTGGTGAAGGAAAGGCAAAGACATCAGGAAAATCTCTGACTTTTTGAGAAGATTTAGGCCAGGTCATGAATACTACACGATGTCCCCTTTTTGTAAGTTCCTTTCCAAGATTGAGAAAATGTATTACCACAGGAGAGACAGGTCTTTTCTTTGCCAGACCACCAATGCCTATCATAAAGATGCGAGAATTCATGTTCCTTTTAGGATGCATTAGGATTTACGAAAGCCCATGCATATAGGGTGGGAGAATGTTCAATCCCAAATAAAAGTCGTATAGACCTTGCTATTGAAGGGACAGAAAAAGAAGTGGGACGCCAAAGATGTCTCTTATGAATTCTGACAGACCCAAAACCTGAGAGTAATAAAGTTTTTTTAAGTGACTCGGCTGAGAAAAAATTTACATGAATAGGAGGACCACTTGCTCCCCAATTATTTGATTTTTGATAACTTGTCCTAAACCAATTTGGTGTACTCAACAGCAAGCATCCATTGGGACGTAGTGCTTTTCTTATTACTTTAAGGTATTCTGCGACATTCCAGATATGCTCAATAACCTCCCACATAACAATAAGATCACAGGATTTTTCAGGAATATCAGGTATCTTACCTTTGATGACATGAGCCTCTAATTTTAAAGAGCGAGCGAATTGAACTGCAACTTCTGAGATATCATAATCTGTATATGTCCATCCCCTTGAACGTGCTATCAAGCCAAACTCACCAATCCCACCTCCAATTTCTACCATTCTGCGGCCATGACATAATTTCTCTGTTTTTCTGAGAAGCCAAGTTTCATAGGGCCGATAAGGTTTCTTACCATGTAACAATTGCTCATACTTTTGACGATGTTGCTTATATATCTCACCTTCAAAAAGGCGGTCATACAGGTTTCTATCTTGTTCTTCACCCTTGTAGGATGCATATACTGTGTTACACACTGAACATTGCATGAGGGAATAACCATTGACAGTTCTATTTAATTTCACAATCTCACCTGTCTGTCCACATATGCGACATTTTTCCAAAATTATCTCCTCTTTTTATCCGATACGGTTTCTTCTAGTACTTGAAACTTAAATTATAACTTTTTAATTATAAAGTGAATAAAGAGGATTGACAAATAATCATCGGCCAATTAAAAAACAAAGAGAAGTAAGATGCGTGCTTTGATTGTACAAAATTATTATATTATAATATGTACAGGATGTTTACTGATAGCAGAAAGTCCGATGTATTAATCCATATTTTATTTGGCACTTCTGTGATATTCTTATATCTTTTTATTACCCATCTGGGTATAGGTATTGGCACAGATAGTTTTTCTTACTTTGGTATGGCAAGGGATATTTTAGACAATATAAGACATGGTGTTTATTGGTTTAAAGGTATTTCAACACACTTTCCGCCACTTTACCCTCTTTTGTTGTCTTTATTTCATGTATTGGGCCTTTCTTTACCCCAAAGCGCGAAGTTATTGGGAGGGATTGTTTTTATCATTGATGCATATCTATTTTATATTACAGCATATAAGAAGACGCATTCCTATGCTATCGCTATCATAGCATCCTATATTGTTATTTTCACATTTATTGTCCTATTTGATTACGCCCTAACAGAACCTATTTTCTATATGTTTCTTGCGGTTTTTATATTGCTCATTCAGAGCGAAAAGGATAATTCAATCTGGTTCTTTTTAGTATTAACCCTGGCCCCCCTTCTCAGGTATGCAGGCATATCGCTATTTTTCACTTATATAGTATGGGTTTTATTCAAATATAGAAGTAAAGATAGAGAAAGAAGGATATTTTATGCTGTTTTAACAATAATTCCAACTTTGTTATATATGTTTTCAGGCGAAGGAGTGGGCGCAAGAGAGTTCTCTTTTAAAGTATTCAGACTTGGAAGTTTCTTTTATCATTTATTGTTTATACCATTTAAGGTTTTCATATCACTGAATGATATACCCCTTTTACCTCTATCTTACACTTATGTGAAATTGTTCCAACTGTTCTGTATTTTTCTTGTTTTATTTGCCATCTATCTGCCTTTTATTAGAAAATTTAATCTAAAGGATTTATTAAATAGTAATGCTATAAAAGAGAGATGTCTTAAAAATATTGTTTGTATTTTCATTATAATATACAGTGGGTTTATAATATTCTCAAGAATGTTTGTAGATGGAATCATCCCTGCAGATAGAAGGATTTTTTCTCCTCTTTCAATTGCACTGGTTTTAGATGGCTTTCCTGCGCTCTTGTATGAAAACAGAAGAAGTATCCTGACAAAAATATATGTATTAACTGTATTAATCATTGGTATTGCAGCAAGTTATAAACTCTATTCCTACGGTATAGGATTTGTCTCAATGCGATACAGACAATCTGAAACATTAAAGAGATTCATAAACATTGATAAAATGACCCATAATAATTGCTATGTATATTCAAATATACCTGAAGTAATAGGAATATATGCCAAAAGGCATGCAGAGAAACCCCCACGATCTTTCTTACTCTCACAAGGTAAACCCAATCCATATTGGAAAAGAGACATAAAAGATATAAACAGTTTTCCTGGGTGTAAGATTTTTGTGTATTTCAAAGGTGGAAGATGGTTTGTTGTGAATGTGGATTCTCTTATTAAATACCTTAATTCCCAGAATCTCAAAGTTATAAAATCAAATGATGGCACGATAGTTTTATCAGAATAATGAGGTTGATTATTATCAACATTGATTTTGTGAAAATAATGTCTCTGCGATGTAGATTATTTTTGAGGAACATTGGGGTATAGCACAATAATCAATCGTTTTGGCTGAATTTATAAATCTTGAAATAATTATTTTCATAAACCGATGGTAGATCAAGTTTGGGTGTATCGTCTTCTATTACAATGTATGATGCATGATACTTTTGGGCAAGATCTTCCAGGTCTTTTGCACTTAAATTTTTGTAATTTTTGAAATCTTTATATCTTTTTGAATATTCTTTTGCATAATCATAACTCAAAGTAACGGGGTTATCTTCAATAGTAAAGACAATACTCCTTTCTGAGAACACCCTGAAAGTTGGTCTGGAATATGGAGGGTACAGAGGGGTAAGGAAAAGCGCATTTACTTTTGTATGCCTTTTTGCCCATAATTGCGCATCAATCCAAGCCCTGTTTCTTTTACTAAGTGATGTTAAATAATGATGTGGAAAATGAATAGTGTGGCGGTATTGCTTGATTGATATGTAAAATAATGGTGGAATAAGAGTGATAAAAGTAAGGCTACCTAATATAACCTTTCCTGTTTTTTGTTCTATAAAATGATGTATGCGAGAGGATACATTGTTTTTTAATATAGCAATAAAAAATAGTATTCCTGCCCATAAGGGGGCAAATGGCATTGGTGTAGGAGATAATTTAAATTTGTTTAAAATAAGCCTTAACAGAATTATTGTTAAAGCAATACCCAATAATCTGTAAATGTAACTTTTTTCATTGAATAAGTGCCACAATAAATAGGCTGTATAGATAACAAAAAGCCAGTATATAAAGATAATATTGCGTGAAAGTTGTAGTTGCATAACTATAGAAATGGGCATAAGTTCACCAAATATAATATTTATTAAAAAGAGAAACAACGATGTAGTAAAAAGTAGAATAGATTTTTCATCATTTTTTGTTAAACCATCTTTTCGCCTTTTTACAAAGATGACCAATAGAAACAACAAAGAAACTACATCCAAACCTATCCATGCCTGAAATCTCCATAATAATGGAAAAATCCAAGTTTCTTTTCCTATATACTTTAGTATATATAGATGTTCCCTGTTTACAAAAAATGTGCCATGGTTATATTGATTATAGCGAAAAATGAATTTGTAAAATAAAGGGCTTGAAATAACCAAGAATGCTATCATGGAATAAAAGAATGCTTTCATATCTTTTTTGATTAAAAGATACAAGAATAAAGATATGATAACAGCAATTGGTGTAAGCGGGTGCAAGATAAAGGCAATAGATGCAATAACGGAAGACAATATATATCTATCATCCATAAAAAGATATAGGGAAAATAGAGCTAAAGATATACTTGTAAAACGGGGTACAAGATATGAGTCGTAGGCTCTTGGCACAATGCCTAATGCTTTCAAGGTTAAGGGACTTAGGGATAGCATTAAAGAGAGTAATGCTACAGCCTTATTTTTAAACAAGGAATAACTAAGTTTATAAACAGCAATAAAAAGTAGGATTAAGAAAAGTAAATAAGTAATAAAGAATACGGTTTCCATATCATTAAATTTCTTTAAAATAAGACCCATTATATTTACAAAATATGTTAGGTTTCCTTGTGGTTGCATGAAAAGATAGTCCTTTGCATATAGATTGGGATTCATAAAATGCCTGATAAATGGAATGTAAAGGTCGTGGTCTATATGTGCAAAATAATACCCGTGGATAGGTAAGGATAATAGGGCAAAGAATATGGCATAGATACTCCAATGGATTTTATTGAGTTTAAAGAGGAGAGCATTTGCTTTTTGTTCTAATTTATTGTTTAATCTTAATAAATAAGCAATTGTAAAAAGCGCAGAAAAACATAAGATAAGAAAGATGAAAAATTGAATGTATAATGCCAAATCTATCATTATTCTACTATATGACGGAGAGGGCGGGATTCAAACCCGCGGTGCGCCTTTTGGGTGCACGCACGATTTCCAGTTATGCAACTTCCTTCACTTAGGCACCTCTCTGTATTCTGTATAATTATAATGGATGTTATAAGGACCTGCCAGAATTCGGAATTCCTTAAAAATAATCTACATGATGGGGCACTGTTTTCTCAAAATAAATATCAAACAAAAGGATATCCATTCCTTAAAATACATAAAGATGAGAATGAGCCTTATGTTGAGAAAATTGAAAGAGGAAATTCGGTTAAAACATCCCCCCTTATTGAAATAACGGTAATTATAAATAGTTTTTACTTCGCAAGTCTAAGTTTTACAAATCCTCTCTTATAATCTATAGCGCAAGCACTACATCTTTCTGTTATATGCTTAAGAAGGAGTGAATCTTTTTTTATAGAGGTGGCAAAGCCTGTTTGTATTGGATCAACATTTAAGGGGTATATCCTGTAAAACACTGAATCTGTATCTATACAAACACTGATAAATGCACCATTTGGCACTCTTGCATAAGAGCCAAAGATGAAATTGCCCAAAGAGTATGCTATGAGCCTACCCTTGTATACCTCAATGGGTTGAACCCTATGGGGATGGTGTCCAAAAACAAGGTCTGCGCCGTTATCAATACATCTTTTGGCTATCTCAACTTGATAATCTTTGGGAGTATCCATCTTTTCTGCACCAAAATGGAAACTGACAATAAGAAAGTCGACCTTTTTCCTCATTATTCTGACTTCTTTTATTACATTTTCAGGACTACCTGGGGCAATACCAGGTGAGTGTTTCTTTGCATAAAACTCAAGAGGGAATGTCATGGCAAAATCCAATACACCTATTTTAAACCCATTTTTTTCAAGTATTACACCCTTTGATGCATCTTTGAGGTCTCTCCCCGCTCCAGCATAAAAAAGTCCATTTTCTTTTATTGCATGTATTGTGGAAAACATCCCTTCCTTACCATAGTCTAACATATGGTTGTTTGCAAGTAAAAATACATTTATGTTATGTCTTTTGAATACTTTTATAAGTTCTGGATTGAACTTGTAAAGGTATTTTTTATCAGGAAAAGGCGTGCCATCTAAGGTTGCAGGAGATTCAAGATTAACTATATTGAAATCTGCCCTTTTTAACACTTCACTTATGTTTTTGAACACAGAATCAGGATATTGGCGCATTATGTCGGAAACCCAGTTGGCTGGCATTAGGTCACCAAATAGATTTATCCTTACCAGGAATGAAAACAAAAATAAAAAATTAACCACTTTTCTTTATCTCATCCTCGGAAAAGGTCTTTTTGCATTTTGGGCATCTATAGTATGTTCCTTTTTTGCCCTTTATCTTTTCAAGTATAGGAAAACCACATGAAGGGCATTTAATGGCAACAGGTTCATGGCTCAAAGTAAACTTGCATTTTGGATAGTTGCTACATGCATAAAATGTCTGACCTTTTCTGTTCTTTTTCTTTACAATCTCACCTCCACATAGAGGACACTTGACACCTGTTTTTTCGGGCTCTTGGAGAGGGCGAGTGTATTTACAAGATGGATAATTTGAACATGCTATGAATTTACCATACTTACCCCATTTTACAACTAAGGGTGCACCACAGAGAGGACATTTCTCATCTAATTTTTCTACCACTTCAGTTTCCTTTATTTCCTTAATGTTATCTTTAAAGTCCTCTAATTTGACCTTTAATCGTTCATAAAACTCTTTGATTAGTGATTTCCAATCTGTATTTCCGTTTTCTATTTCATCCAACTCTACTTCCATCTTCGCTGTAAAATGGACATCAAAGATATCAGGGAATCTCGGCACTAAAACATTTTTTACAAGCATTCCAAGTTCTGTAGGATATAGCGTTTTCTTTTGCCTTACAACATACCTTCTCTCAATAAGTGTAGAGATGGTAGGGGCATATGTGGATGGCCTTCCTACTCCTAACTGCTCTAATGTCTTAATAAGCGTGGCATCTGTGTACCTTGGAGGCGGTTCTGTATGCTTCTCTTCTATCTCAAGTTTGACCCTCTTCACTTCATCACCTTTTTTCATAGAGGGCAATAGCACATCCTGAGGCCTCGTGCCTAAAACCCTATAAAATCCATCAAATACAAGTTCTCTACCCTTGCCCTTAAACTTTACATCAGGGGCTTTGTCTGGTATAAGCACAAAGGATGTTTCTCTAATCTTAGCACTCTTTGTAAGTGATGCCACAGAACGTTGCCATATAAGTGTATATAGCCGTAGAAGATCCTTATCTATCTTATC
>Ga0114934_10002019_pt1 | contig 13134 bp, 8 predicted proteins | sample 4SBtaG_2_FD_99695 | JGI IMG/M metagenome (GOLD analysis project Ga0114934, IMG submission 99695) | Deep subsurface microbial communities from Kolumbo volcano to uncover new lineages of life (NeLLi) - 4SBTROV10_white metaG | ecosystem: Environmental > Aquatic > Marine > Volcanic ... | reverse complement strand
CCTTCAATTGTAACATATTGCAATGCTCTGAGGGTGTCGTACTCACCATCAACCACTACGTGTTGATTAATTTTCAATGTTTTGGCTTCAAAATCGGGATAGGCAAGTTTTTGAGCCGGGTCGCCAAGCAAAATAAATTTTCTGTCGTTATCGCCTCCTACTACTTTAGATTTCAGAATTACATCACCGAAAGTAGGATATTTACCCTCTTTTTTTGTAAATAAATTATTTTTATATATTGCCATATTCAGAGCTAAATTTGCACTTGCATAGGTCGCCCTTGATGTTGAAAACAGTGCCACTCCGCCACCATTGTCATTAAGAAAAACCTGTTCTCCTGCAGAAACTCTGGAAGGGTCATCATAACGGCTAAATTCACACGTTGCAGTGATAAAAACAGCCAGCTTATCCCAGTTTGTCCAGGAATTAATATCTGCTAACTGTAAAAACTGCTCGTGTCCAAGCCCTATTTCGCCACCATGACCTGAATAGTTAAATATCAGCGTCCCCTTATCAATCCTGCTATTAATGGCACTGTTAACCTCAGGTGCCAGTTGTCCACTCGGCGTGGAAATCTGATTGTAGGCATCCAAATATATTTTATCCAGATTAAAAGCAGAATAGTTTTCCTTTATATAATTTGACAGTGTTTCAGCATCATTTAAATGAGTGTTATAATCGCCATCATCAGCAAGAAAGGTGATAACATTTCGCCATGGGCCAAAAATGGTATCTGTTTTAGTACTATAGTGCACCACTTTATCCACCGCAATCTTAGCTTCTACCTTATTTAATACAGGGAACCTGCCAATGCCAATATCCACCTTGTCATTACCTCCATTTCCCTCTCCATCGTCGAGACATCCAAAATAGTCGTCGGTAGCAACGGAATTAACAATATTTAATGACTCCCACGACTCCCAGCAGGGAACAAAATTAGTATTGTCGCTTATCCGGTCTTTATAATCAAACGATGCATCGCCAAAAAGCAGGAGATATTTCAGTTTTTTGCCCGGTTCACTTTCGTCGTATAGCATTTTAGCAAAATCACGAATTGCCGAAATATCCTGAGCTCCGGAGGAAAACTCATTATAAATTTGTTGCGGTGTTACCACAACATACGTTAAGCCATCATTTTCATAATGAAATTGTGCCAGCCGGTTAGCCTGATCCATAAAATCAGGATGTGCTACAATCAAATAATCAATATTACGAATAGCATGCAAATTCTGATTGACAACATTCTCAACAAATTCCACATTTTTATATTCCGAACCGTCAAATGCAATAAATTGATTTATTGAACCAATGGATGATTTAAAAGTATAGGTTCCTCCGGCATAATTCATCTTAACTTTTTTGGCATCAACAGGATTAGTAATATCCCAAACAGTGAGATTATTAGATCCTTGTAACTGATATTGTGCAATATCGCCTTCATTAAAAACATTCCGGAATATCATTTGACTACCCGACATTATTAACTTTCGATATGCATTAAATTCAAGATAATCCAAATAGCCTGTTGAACTGCTGGAGGTCCGCTGATATTGAAGTTCAACGTTTAATTTGTCACTCTTAGCTACAAAACTTTTATTTGCCACTGAGATTCTACCGAAGCTATAGCCATTTGTTGGAGTAGCACTGACAGAGACAGTTGTTAAAAGAACATCATTAACAAGCACTTTAAAAGCAGATGTAGTTGGTGAAGCGGCGGCAAAACTACCTCTGAAATATGCCGGCTTTGTAACAATAATATTAGGAAAATCAAACTCAAAGGATTGATTGGCATTGAAGTCGAAAACTTCTCCAACCCATAACCTGCCGGTACTTGCAATATTTTTTTCATCGATTTCGTGCACTGCATAATCGATAAACGAGTTAACAGTAATATCGGCATTTTCAGTAGGTATATCAGCCTCCTCAATACGTTTTGCAGGATGATTTAGTGTAGTAATAAAATAGTATGAATAATCGTCGTAAATTTCATTCTGATGATAAAAGGTGTTAGTAATTTTGTTCAATTTCCATTGAACCGGCCCCTGCCCGTAAAAAAGGAGGTAATCTCCTTCGTTTAACTTATTATCCTCCGCACCCTTAAAAAATATAGGATTCTCCACAAGGTCATCATGTCTGAACAGGTCATTCTGTTCAGGGAGTACCCCTCCCCCATTTCCAAAAACTGCAATATTATTGGGGTTTGCTGAAACATCAAACCCCATTTGCTTCAACTCATCATACGTTACCTTGTATATGCCATCTTCAGAAATTCTTACTTTAAACCACTCTCCTGATGCCAAAACCGAAGTGGAAGCATGAGAAATTGAACGTGTTGTAGATTCTTCAACATCTTTAACCTGAACCTCAACTCTTAAGGACAACAACTTTTCATACTTCCCTGAAACAGGATTAAACCTTATTGGAATTACATTAACAGCAGCATAAGTCTGTTCGCGAGAATTTATTTTTGAAACGGAAACAGCAAACATCGTATCAACTTTTATATCTTCGAGCACAGCCTTTTCTTCATCAGAAAGTGAAGTTACACCATTTGCGTAAACAGAAGCCGACAACTCCACCAATGAGGAGTGGATAGGGTATCGCTTCTCAAAATGGGGAACAGGATTTTCTCCATTATAATATGCGCCGGAAAACATAAGCCTATCAAACGAATAGCCGGTACCTATTTTTACATGTTGAATCTTCTCCCACTGCAATTGTTCGTCAAAACTATAATTTGTTATCTGAGACAAGGCAGTAAAATGGAAACATATTATAAAAACTATGATAAAAGATAGTGGTCTATGCAACATTTTAAGGGTTTTAATGGTCAAAATAACCGATATATACAATAAAACTGATGGTAAATAGTTTTGTAGAAACGTTAATAAGACTAATTTATTATTTACGGGGTTGTATATGTACAAATTAAAAATGCTATTTTTGTACAATCCTTTTAAGAAAAGGTTGTATAATTGTAAGCTGAAAAAACCAAAATTAAATTTAAGGTATTAATGTTTAATCATTTACGTTTTTTTCTCATTTTTGCATTTGCTTTAGTTCTTTGGGGCACAGGACATGCACAGGATGCTGCCTTTTCCCAGTTCTATGCCAACCCACTTTATCTTAACCCTGCTTTATCAGGAGCAACAGAATGTGGGAGGCTAAACTTAAACTATCGTAATCAATGGCCGGCTTTAGGAAATGCTTATATTACTTTAGGAGCCAGTTACGACCAAAATCTTCCTTCGATAAATAGCGGCTTTGGCGTAGCTGTTATGAGCGACCGGCAAGGTGATGGTGCTCTGACAAGAACCAATGCATCACTTTTTTATTCCTACAAATTAAAAGTTAGCGACCCCATTGTAGTTAGCTTTGGCGTTGAGGGCTCATTTTATCAGGAGCATTTAGAATGGAATAAATTGATATTTGCAAGCCAGATAGACCCTACCACCGGGAATATCGACCCCAACTCACAAGAAACACCACCTTCAAAGTCTTCTATAACAACACCTGACTTTTCGGCAGGGGCAGTTATGAACTATTACGACCAGTGGTTTGCCGGTGTGGCAGTAAGCCACCTTACCCAACCTAACCTATCTTTTTATGACAACTCCACAGTTAATCTTCCAATGAAATTTACCGTTCATGGTGGGGTTAATGTTAACTTGACTAATGGAATGTTAGGTAATTTTAATGAAAATGACTATTTGTTGCAAGTAAATTTACTTTATTTGCAGCAGGAAAAATTCAACCAGTTAAATGCAGGTTTATATATCAATAAATACCCCTTTGTATTGGGTGGATGGTTCCGGCACAGCTTCAGTAATCCTGATGCAGCGATTATTTTAGTTGGCATAACATGGAACAACTTACGCTTTGGATACAGTTACGATTTTACCGTATCAAAAGTAGGAGGAAGTTCAGGCGGAGCACATGAAGTTTCGCTGTCATGGAATTTTTGTATTTATAAACAACAAAAAAGAAGAACTATCAGGGCAATAAAAGCGCCCATGTTTTAGTTATTAACAAGTTAGGAAAATAATAAAATTGTTTTAAGATGATAGATTTCAAAAGACTATTTCTTTTATTACTTGGTTTTGCAGGCATTGCATTATTAATGTCATCGTGTAAAAGTAAAGAACGGTCTCGTACAACAGGAATGGAATATAACAACCCTGACAATGGGGGGTTTGAAGTTGCTAAAACCAAAAATCAAATTACAGGTCCCGGGCTTGTATTGATTGAAGGAGGAACCTTCGTTATGGGCGCCACTGAAGAAAACCCTTTTTACCAATGGGATAATCAACCTCGCAGGGTTACCGTTAGCAGCTTTTATATGGATGAAACCGAAGTAAGTAATCTGGATTATCAAGAGTATATTTATTGGCTTAACAGGGTTTACGGTGAAAATTACCCTTCAGTAGTGCAAAATGCTTTACCCGACACATTAGTTTGGATTGATAAGCTATCATATAACGAACCTTTGGTTGAGACCTATTTTAGACATCCATCATATAAAGATTATCCGGTTGTGGGTGTTAACTGGTTACAAGCCAACGACTATGCAAAATGGAGATCCGATCGCGTTAACGAGCAGTTGTTGATAGATGCCGGATATTTAGATTACGATCCAGACCAAAAGGATGACAACAACTTCAATACCGAAGCATATCTTGCTGGACAGTATGAAGGACTGGTAAAAGAAGGCAAACAAGATTTAAATAAAGAGGGAACAGGAACACGTAATGTTCGCTTTGAAGATGGCATATTACTCCCCGACTACCGTCTGCCCACCGAAGCAGAATGGGAATATGCAGCATACGGCCTTGTTGGAAACACACTTTATAACCGTGTTGTCGAAAGAAAAACATATCCCTGGAATGGAGAGGCTGTAAGAACCGACGAAACAAAATATTACGGCAGCTTTGTTGCTAACTTCAAAAGAGGATCAGGTGATTACATGGGTGTTGCAGGCGATTTAAACGATGGTGCTTCACTTCCTGCCCCTGTTTTTTCATATTGGCCTAACGATTACGGATTGTATAATATGGCCGGCAATGTTAGTGAATGGACATTGGACGTTTACCGCCCTCTATCCCATCAGGATGTTGCTGATTTTAATCCATTTAGAGGAACTGTTGTAAAAGTTATTAAAACTGATATGGATGGTCATGTTACTCCTAAAGATTCACTGGGACGCATTGAATACACTGAAATTGATGAGTCAAAAATCACCAATAGAGACAACTTTCGCAAAGCAAATAACATCAACTATAAAGATGGTGACTATCAATCAGGTATCCAAGTTGGCTCAGACTGGACAGCGGGTCCCGACGGTGAAAATACTACCTCAAAAATGTATGATTATGGTAAAACCAGCTTAATCACCGATAAATCCAGAGTAGTTAAAGGTGGTTCATGGAAAGATGGTGTTTACTTTTTAAGCCCTGGCGTAAGACGTTTTATGGATGAAGACAAATCTTCTGCAACGGTAGGCTTCCGATGTGCAATGAACCGTGTTGGCAGCCCTGCCGGTAATGGTAGATAAATTATGATATTTTACTATATTTACCCCGGCAAGCCATTGCAAGCCGGGGTTTTTTTATGAAAAAAATTGACCAACTATATAAGGATTTTCTTCACTCATCGGGCATAAGTACCGACACAAGAGATGATGTTAAAAACAAGCTGTTTTTCTCTTTGTCAGGTGAAAATTTTAATGGAAATAAATTTGCTCAAACAGCCATTGACAAAGGTGCACTGCTTGCTGTGGTTGATGACCCTGCTTTTCAAACCGGCTCACATATAATTTTGGTGGACAATGTGTTGGAAACACTTCAACAGTTAGCTTTGTTTCACCGTAAACAGATTAATATTCCGGTAATCGGAATTACAGGTACAAACGGCAAGACGACAACCAAAGAGCTGATAGCATCGGTGTTAGGTTCAACCTATAATACCGTTGCCACCAAAGGAAATCTAAATAATCATATTGGCGTTCCTCTAACATTACTTCAAATCAACAATAAAACAGAAATAGCTGTTATTGAAATGGGTGCCAATCATCCGGGTGAGATTAGCACGTTATGCAGCTTAGCACTTCCTACACACGGTATTATTACCAATATAGGGAAAGCTCATCTTGAAGGCTTTGGAAATTTTGAAGGAGTAAAACAGACAAAAAAAGAGTTGTATGATTTCCTGGAAAAAAACAAAAAGCATGCGTTTGTTAATGCTGACGACCCTCTGCTTGGTGAACTATCAAAAAACATTGACCGGATTACGTATGGAACAAATACAGGTAATGTTACCGGAAAAATAATAAAACATGCACCTTTTATAAGCGTTGAAGTAACTCTTCCACACAAATCTTTTACAATTAACAGCAAACTTTACGGAAGTTATAATTTCCCAAATATAATGGCAGCCATTGCTGTTGGTAACCATTTTTCCGTTTCAGCTGATAATATCCGCCAATCCATTGAAAAATATATTCCTGACAACAATCGTTCGCAACAGATTACAACAAAACATAACAACCTTATTTTGGATGCTTATAATGCTAATCCTGTAAGTATGTTGAATGCAATCATTAGCTTTGAAAAGGCTCATTTTAAAAATTCGATGTTAATTCTTGGCGATATGTTTGAGTTAGGCGATGCATCAAAAGAGGAACATCAAAAAATTGTTGACCTGTTATTGGAAAAAGGTTTTAAAAATGTGTTGTTGGCAGGTAAAGCTTTTTATGGAACAACCCACCCTTTTATTGCTTTTGAAACCACTGAGCAGGCTGCGGAGTTCATACAGCAAAATCCATTATCTAATAAAACCATTTTAATAAAAGGCTCAAGAGGTATGCATCTCGAAACGTTGGTTCGATATTTATGAAATATCAAAAAGCCATAGGATTGATGTCAGGAAGCTCACTTGACGGACTTGATATAGCCTACGCGGAATTTGGAAAAATGAATGGCGAATGGCAATATAATCTGTTGTTAGGTGAAACAATATCTTATCCCAATGAATGGCAAAGCATCCTTAAAAATATCCGTAACTATGATGATAATCAATTACAAAAGCTGCATATTCAATATGGCAACTATTTGGGAGAGCAAGTAAACAGGTTTGTTAAAAAACATTCGCTAAAGCCTGAAATAGTTGCTTCCCACGGCCATACTGTTTTTCATAATCCTTCCGAAAGATATACCTTTCAATTGGGAGATGGCCAGTCCATAGCTAATATAACAAACACCTTAACTGTAACTGACTTTCGTTCAAAGGATATTACCCTGGGCGGTCAAGGAGCACCGTTGGTTCCCATAGGTGACGAGTTGCTTTTTAACGACTACCTTGCCTGTATTAATTTGGGAGGAATTGCCAACATCTCTTTTAAAAAAAAGGGTAAAAGAGTTGCCTATGATGTCAGCCCTGCCAATCAGCTGTTAAACTACCTTGCCGAAAAGGTTGGAAAGAAGTTTGATGAAGGAGGGAGACTTGCATCAAATGGAAAACTTATTAATGAGTTATATGAAAATCTATCAAGTGATGAATTCTATTATCGCCCCTTTCCAAAATCTCTAAGCAACGAATACATTTCAAAAAAGTTTATTCCGGTAATTGATAAATCAAAAGGCAAAATAGAGGACAAACTATATTCCACAACTCTGCATATTGTTGATCAGATTTATAAGGCAATATCACTTGTCGAAGTAACGGATGAACAGTTTCGAGCACCAGCAATACATCAGAATTTACAAAGACCGCCAGATGAAATTTTAATAACCGGTGGCGGAGCAAAAAATGAGTTTCTGATTAATAATCTTAAAAAAGTTGTTCCTTATAACCTTGTTATTCCCGAACCAAAACTTATCGACTTTAAAGAAGCGCTGATTTTTGCTTTTATGGGAGCACTTAAAGTTAACGGTGAAATAAACTGCCTATCATCAGCAACGGGTGCTAAATCAGACAGCAGCTCAGGAACTATTTTTCAGGTGAAGAAACCCCCTTTAAAATAAACTTATCATATAAAAACAGACCAATAATAGTAGCAACACCTATTGCTGAAAACAGAATCCAAATTTTTTCAGGATTATAGGTATCCCACAGGTAACGTGTCAGCTGGTCAGAGCTCATCCCCATCATCTTTTCAGCCTGATGCACATAGTCGTTTTGTGTAAACTTATCCGATATCTCCGGAATTGACAACCCTCTAACGGCAACTTCTTGTTTAAGCAGGGTAATTTTATCTGACCAGGCCTGATATACGTCACCTGACAAATAGCCGGTAATAAAATTTCCTGCAGCAACCGGCAAAAAGGAGGTGCCCATATATAGAGCCTCTTTATTTCGTGGTGCAATTTTACCTATGTACTCGGTAAATTTTGGAGATGAAGCCATTTCGCCGATGGCAAAAACAAATATACCTACAACAACAAATAATCCGTTGTGCTGACTAAAAGCAAGCCCAATACCAATTGCATTAACCAAAATACCGGTAATAATACCGTTGACGGGTCTTAACTTCATTACAAGGGATGAAATTAGTATTTGGAAAAAAACTATAGCTCCCGCATCCAAAGTAACCATCATTTCAGGAGCAATAGTTTTTTCAGGGGTTCCTATTGCCGAAGCCAACGAAGGGGATAGAGATGCCAATGCATTGTAAACTGATCTTGTATCTACCCATTGGTCAATAAAGTTTGGCAAGGTGTAAAAAAGCTGATTAAACATGGTCCAAAATCCAACCATAATAATCAAGAAAATAAGCAGTTTCATATCTTTAAGGCAGTCCATATATTAATGAATGACTGCTTTATGGATTTCATTAAAGCATCGGTTGTTTTTTCTCTGTAAGGCTCTTTGTAGAATATTATTACTAAAATAAGGTTAAGGAAAATTACTGACGCAGCCATAATAAAAACAATTCTCCATCCGTAAGCTTCTCTGAGTTTTGATGAGAAAATAGGGCCTACCAGCCCACCAATGTTCACCATCATATAAAACATACCAAACCCAATTGATGAAGTGTTATCATCAGTAGTTTTTGCAATGGTAGCCGAAACAATGGGTTTGAAAAGTGCTGCCCCTAACGCCACCAATAAGAAAGCTACATAAACGGTAAAATAACTTGTAACATAACCCATTAACAAATAGGAAGATGAAAGTATTACAAATGCTATTATCAGCACCTTTTTATAGCCTACTTTATCAGCTATAGAACCAGTAATCAAAGGCAAAAAATAGAGAATAGCTGTAACTGTTCCCATAATAGAACCTTTTTGACTTTGAGTAAATCCCAACGCCCCTTCATCAGTCGATTGAGTTAAATACAACGCCAATACGGCAAACAACCCGTACCATGCCCACCTTTCAAATAATTCCAACGTATTAGCAACCCAAAAGGTTTTGGGAAACGACTTAAAAACTTTACTAATTTTACTCATAACATTTATTTAATTCGGTATGCCTTAAGACTCAATAATCGGAAGCAATTAATTATCTCGTAAATCGGATGGGCAAATATATAAATAATGTAGTAGCTTTAAACCTGTTGTGTCGCCATCTATAATTTTTATCAGCTCTCTCCTGCTGGAAAATGATCCACCTGCTTTGTCGCGAGCATTAAAAATAAGTTTTGTAAGGTTATAATTGCAGTATGGGTGGTGCAACAGTTGTTTAAAACCCACACTATTTACACATATCTTTTGAATTGCCGTAGTATCAACCCTTACAAATTTTGCCACTTTGTTATAGAACCACGGTTTCAAACCATACACTTCGAGAAGCTGCCTTTTATTGTAAAATCCACCCAACTTATTCCTGTACCCAACAACTCTTTTACCAAGCCAATAGGGAATATCGAGATTTACTTTGAGTTTTAAAGTATCTGCACTATTTATTTCAGTTATTTTAAAAGAAACGATACTCTTTCTATTCTTGATAATTCCATCCCTTTTTGGTGAGAACTCGGATTTAATGTGAATATAAGGCTCCAGCACCTTATACTCAGCAGTAGAAATACAATAGAGCTTTTTAAAATCTTCTTTGGAAAAAAATTTACCCCCCTTTGCTTCATAATTTCTAATAACAGAAATCTGCTTATCGGTCAACCCAATCTTTTTCCATAGCTCCGTAGGGAGTTTATTAGGGTCAAAATTAAACGGATGCAATCGCTGACGTGCATACGCTTCATTAAGTTGACCTGAACTCTGAATTTTTTCAATTTCAATTGAGTCGGCTATCTCCTGCTGTTTTTCTTGAAATATTTTTGCCTTTTCAATAAAAGCCTTATCAAGATAAGCACCGGAAGATACTACTAAAGGCATCAAAAAATATAAAAAAGTAAAAAGCAATATCATTGAGGTCAAAACAATAATCCCATACTGCTCAGCTTTACTTAAGCTAAAAAATTCACGGATAAGTTGTTTAATACGGTGTAGCAAGATTGTAAATTTATTAAGCAATAAAATTACAAAAATGTGTAAAACAAAATAAGAAGACTTATATTAACTATGTTTTATAGAAATTTTCAACATCTAATAATAACTTTTGATTATTACCATCATAAAAATCTACTACATATCAAGTTCCAAATTAAGTTGATCTTTAAGCTGCCGAATACCCGGATATTTTTTTGCCATTGCTTCAAACTTCTCGCGATCCGTTAATACAATCTTCTTCTCCTTTTTCCCCGGCAAAACAGGTTCCAATGTAATCTGATTATTATTGAGTTCTTTTTTCAGGTATTCGAGCAATGCTGAAATATTCAACACATCCTTGGCAATAATCATGTTGTCAACTTTCAGCTTAATTTTAAAATTATCTTGCAATTCAGGCTTATATTTTTCGATGGTAGAGCTAAATGTGGGCGATTTTTCTTTATACTCTTTGGCAAAATTGCTCCAGACTTTTTCCAACTTTTCCTGGTCAAAATCTGTTATCACAACAGCTTCTTCTTTTTTCTCATTTGACTGCTTTTTCTTCAAAGCATCAAGGGTGGATTTGATGGAAACATTGGCTATGTCTTTTTGAATATTGCCATTCTGCTTCTTCTTAATTGAACCCGCTACCGGCGTTTTTGTTTCAGTGCCCTTTTGCATGGTGGTGGCAGCCTCTTTTTTCACTTCTTTCATCTGGTAAGCACCCTTTGGCTCTGCCAAATGAGACTTTTCAGGCTGTTTATCCCTTGCTTCATGTTGGGGAGCAGAAGATGAAGATGCTTTTTCAATAGTTTGTTTATTAGCCTGTTGCTCAACTATCGCCCCTTGCTGCTGCGGACTCCACTGCATCGATGACAATTGAATAAGTGCAATTTCAACATGTAACTTTTTATGATTACTGGCCTTATAGCTCAAATCAAATTTGTTTGTAATCTCAAGAGCCTTTAAAATAAATCCGGGGTTACAGCGAACCGACTGCTCACGATATTTCTCCTTTAGGGCAGGACCAACTTCCAACAGTCGAAGTGTATTTTTATCTTTCACCACCAATAGATGTCGAAGATGCTCACTCAATCCGCTTAAAAATTGCTGACCATCAAAACCTCTCTCCAGAATTTCATTAAAAGTCAGTAGCAAGCTCGAAGTATCACCTTTAAGGATATTATCGACAACTTTAAAATAGTAATCATAATCAAGAATATTCAAATTCTCAATTACATCTTTATAGGAAATTGAATTGCCACTAAAACTTACAATCTGGTCAAAGGTAGATAAAGCATCACGTAAAGCTCCATCAGCTTTTTGAGCAATAACATGCAACGCCTCTTTATCAGCATCAATATGTTCATTTTCGGCAACCCAGGCAAGATGACCTGCAATATCATCCACATCAATCCGTTTAAAATCAAAAATTTGACATCTTGATAAAATAGTAGGAAGAATCTTATGTTTTTCGGTGGTAGCTAAAATAAACTTGGCATATTCCGGAGGCTCCTCCAAAGTTTTCAAAAAAGCATTAAAAGCAGCCTGCGATAGCATGTGAACCTCATCAATAATATACACTTTATATTTTCCCGCCTGTGGAGGTATCCTAACCTGATCAACCAAATTACGAATACCATCCACCGAATTATTGGAAGCGGCATCCAACTCGTGAATATTAAAAGAAGCATTATTGGCAAAAGCCAAACACGACTCACATTGGTTACATGGCTCCATCTCCTCAGTGGGATTTAAACAGTTAATTGTCTTGGCAAGAATCCTTGCACAAGTGGTTTTACCCACACCCCTCGGACCCGTAAAAAGAAAAGCCTGTGCAAGATGATTATTTCTAATGGCATTCTGTAGCGTAGAGGTAATCGAATCCTGCCCCACAACCTGTTTAAATGTTGAAGGCCTGTATTTTCGGGCTGATACAATAAATTTATCCATAAACTATATCTAAAATAGAGTTCAAAAATAGTGAAATAAACCATTGAAATTTGTTTCTTGCCACACGGTTTATAAAGAATTTTGCAGGTTCCTTTCAGGAATTACAAAACTTCACTTCATTTTAGTACTTTTGGCTTATGGAAAATTTGCTGATTTATGTTTCAAAAAAAACCTCCCGCATCCGTTATACTTTTAAACTGGTGTTCAAGGATATTCTATTAACAGACTACACATTAACGTCTGATTTGGATGCATTTCTTTCGGCCAACGGCCCAAAGATGCAATATTCTGCAAAACCCTTTTCCGATGATATTTTTTTTCAATCCAACGGGTTATTGTTAAGTAGAGGTGTACATTCGGTTGACTTTGAACCATTCAATTTCGAGGGCATTAATGTTTTTTTCCCTGTTAGGGAAAAGTTATCGGCTTTACCTTTCGATGTATTTGCTGCTATCTTTTATCTTGTTTCACGATACGAAGAGTATCTCCCTTTTGTAAAAGATAAACATGGTCGTTTTACTGCGGAAAAGAGCCTGGCCTATGAACTTGGTTTTCTTCAAAAACCTGTAGTAAATATATGGGCTTTAAAAATAAGAGCCCTGCTTCTACAGAAATATCCCAATTTAAAATATTCGATAAGGAACTATAAATTTTTACCCACCTATGATATTGACTCCGCATGGGCATATTCTCAAAAAGGCATAGTGCGAACTACAGGCAGCTATATTCTTGCTTTAAAACGAATGGACTGGCACGACAT
>Ga0114934_10002018_pt1 | contig 13145 bp, 15 predicted proteins | sample 4SBtaG_2_FD_99695 | JGI IMG/M metagenome (GOLD analysis project Ga0114934, IMG submission 99695) | Deep subsurface microbial communities from Kolumbo volcano to uncover new lineages of life (NeLLi) - 4SBTROV10_white metaG | ecosystem: Environmental > Aquatic > Marine > Volcanic ... | reverse complement strand
TACAGGTCCTACCGGGCCACAAGGAGTTACAGGCGCAACTGGGCATACAGGACCTACCGGACCTCAAGGAGTAACAGGCGCAACCGGACATACAGGATCTACAGGTTCTCAAGGAGTAGCAGGCGCAACCGGACATACTGGACCTACAGGTTCTCAAGGAGTAACAGGCGCAACCGGACATACAGGACCTACCGGGCCACAAGGAGTAGCAGGTGCAACTGGACATACTGGACCTACAGGTTCTCAAGGAGTAACAGGTGCGACTGGTCATACTGGTCATACTGGATCTACCGGGCCACAAGGTGCAACAGGAGCAACCGGACATACTGGACCTACAGGTTCTCAAGGAGTAACAGGTGCGACTGGTCATACTGGTCCTACCGGGCCACAAGGAGTAACAGGTGCGACCGGACATACAGGTCCTACCGGGCCACAAGGAGTAACAGGTGCAACCGGACATACAGGTCCTACTGGTCCTCAAGGTTCTGGTGGTGGTTTAGGTTCTACGTGGGATCTAGAAAGTAGCATTGCAATGGTTAATCCTGGAACTGGTAAAGTACGGGTAAATAACACTACTGATAACGCCGCAACGGAAATGACAATTAATGACGTAGATAATTTAGGAGCAAATCAGGCAAATTTGTTATCAACTATTTCTGTAGGAGATTATATAATGCTTTTTACTGATAATACAAGATTTCATACATTTGAAATTACAAGTACGACAGACAATACAGGTTGGTTTAAATTTGGACTTGATTATATTTCTGGAACCGGTGGTAACAATTTATTTCATCAAAGTTTACAAATTACATTTACAATTCAAGGAGTAACAGGTGCGACTGGACATACTGGACCTACCGGACCACAAGGAGTAACAGGTGCAACAGGTCCACAGGGAGTAACAGGTGCGACTGGACATACTGGACCTACCGGACCACAAGGAGTAACAGGTGCAACAGGGCCACAGGGAGTAACAGGTGCAACAGGTCCACAGGGAGTAACCGGTCCAACTGGACTGCAGTTCGTTTTTGAAGGTATAATTTCTATATGGTATGGTCAGGTTGGTGATATTCCTACTGGATGGGCATTGTGCGATGGGGATACATATAATGGTTATGAAACACCAGATTTGAGGAATCGTTTTGTATATGGTGCAACTGGTGCAACTGGTATAACGGGAACACAAGGACAAACAGGAGGTGCGGAAGAGGTTACGCTAACAATAGATGAAATGCCAGCACATCGTCATAATATGATTACAGCTGTATGGCAGGTTACCGGAGCTGGTCGGTTTGACCCCTTCGGTACCGTTTCAATCTCTCAACTGTATGGTCCTGATAATTTTACGACTTACGTAGGAGGAGACAGTGGTTATACAGGTACTACAGGTCCTACCGGAACAGACCAACCGCATGAGAATATGCCACCATATTATGCATTGTTCTATATTATGTATGTTGGCGCGCCTTAATGTTAATTCTAGAATTTTAGAATAAATTTAAATTACAAATAATTAAGTATTTGTAATTTACATATATATATATGGCTAGCTTTTCTATTAAAAACAACATAACATTACAAACTGAAGTTTTAAACATTGTTAGTGATCAAACTGTTTATATTGGTGCAACTGGTCCTACTGGACCTACTGGTCCTCAAGGGGTTACCGGGGTAACTGGACCTACTGGTCCTACTGGTTCTCAAGGGGTTACTGGTTCTACTGGACCTCAAGGGGTAACTGGGCATACAGGTTCTACTGGACCTCAAGGTGATACGGGTGCTACTGGTTCTACTGGACTTCAAGGTGTAACTGGCGCTACCGGAAATACAGGTTCTACTGGACCACAAGGGGTAACTGAAATTTTCCATGAATACGATCATCGGCATCAAAAATAAGTAAGTAATCTGTTTTACCATAAGCATACTCTAGGGCAAGAGTTCTGTTATAACCAAAACCTCGCCATTCATCCTTAAATAACTCTCCAGAAATACCATTATCTTTAAAATATTCTTGTATAATTTCTTTTGTACGGTCAATAGAACCCGTATCTGAAATAACCCAATAGTCAAACTTAATATATTTACACAAATTATCTAGAGTTTGTCGGATTACGTGCTCTTCATCCTTCACAATCATATTAAGACATATTGTAGATTTCATTTAATTTTATATATTAGAATTATTTAAATTGATGTCTATTTTTATTGATATATATAAAAATGCCTAATTTTTACGCAAGAGAAAATATAATAAAACCATTTCAAACTGATGTATTAGAAATTGTGGGGGATTCAGTTATTGGTATTACAGGTCCAGAAGGTTCAACTGGCCCTCAAGGAACAATTGGTCCTACTGGTGTACAGGGACCCTTAGGTCCTGCTGGTGTAACAGGACCTACTGGTCCTCAAGGAACATTTGGTAGTGCTAATTTTGATTATACTTTTAGTATTGATACGACCTCTAATAATATAAATCAAGAAACATATAATCAAACATCTAAAAAAGATAGTATAACATTTAATACATCAACTATAATTAGAACAAGTGAAATGATATCATCTCTAGATAACGCTCCTAATAACAAACAAATATATACATTTTGACAATCAATATCTAATCGATGGGTTGCTGTTGGTAGTGGTACTAACTCTATTGCATATTCTAGAGATGGAAAAACTTGGACTGGATTAGGAACTAATATCTTTACAGAAGGATATGGAGTAGCTTGGAATGGAGAATTGTGGGTTGCTGTTGGACTAGGTACTAATACAATTGCCTATTCTTATAATGGTATTAATTGGACTGGTGATACGGGTCCATTTGGCACAACAGGATTTGGAGTAGCTTGGAATGGAGAATTGTGGGTTGCTGTTGGACAAGGTACTAACTCTGTTGCCTATTCAAGTGATGGTATTACGTGGACTGGTGATACGGGTCCATTTAGCACAGCAGGAAATGGAGTAGCATGGAATGGAGAGTTGTGGGTTGCGGTTGGAAATGGTACTGTTAATACTATTGCCTATTCAAGTGATGGTATTACTTGGTCTGGTGCTGGTAATAGTGAGCTTAGTGTAAGTGGATATGGAGTAGCATGGAATGGAAGTATATGGATTGCTGTTGGAGATGATGCAACAAATAATATTGCCTATTCAAGTGATGGTATTACTTGGACTGGTATAACCGCAAAAACTATATTCTCGGTTCTTGGCAGAAATATAGCTTGGAATGGAGAAGTGTGGGTTGCCATTGGAGATGATGCAACGCATAATATTGCCTATTCTTATAATGGTAATGATTGGACTGGTGTTACCGCAAACACTATATTTAGTACGATTGGTATAAATATAGCATGGAATGGACAGATATGGGTTGCTGGTGGACAAGGTACTAATACTATGGCTTACTCTTATAACGGACTAGAATGGATTGGTTTAGGAGCTAGTACTATGACAACAGATTGTGAAGGATTAGCATTTAATAATGCAAGATCAAACACAATTACATTCCCCTCTAATAGAATAGTTATAGGGGGGGAAAATGGTACTCCTAATACCCTAGCGTATTCAGATGATGGTGGTTTAACTTGGACTGGTTTAGGAAATAGTATATTTAATACACAAGGTTCGGCTATAGCATGGAATGGGGAGATGTGGGTTGCTGTTGGAAGAGTCACTAATACTATTGCATATTCTTATGATGGTATCAATTGGACTGGTTTAGGAAATGATATATTTGAGGCTGAATGTTTAGCTATAGCATGGAATGGGGAGATGTGGCTTGCAGGAGGTTCAATTGCATGGGGTTCAACTACAAATACACTTGCTCGTTCTTATGATGGAATAAATTGGATTGGTATGTCAGGACCATTTACAACTGAATGTAATGGATTGGCTTGGAATGGAACAATATGGGTTGCGGTAGGACAAGATACAACAAATAATGTTGTGTATTCAAGTGATGGTATTACTTGGACTGCTGGAACCGGAGATATATTCGCAACTCAAGGATATGGAGTAGCTTATAATGGAACTATGTGGGTTGCTGTTGGAGATGGTACTATTAAAATTGCCTATTCTTATAATGGTATTAATTGGACTAAAGTACCAGCGCCATCTGATACGGTATTTACAATAGGTCATGAAGTAGCTTGGAATGGAGAATTGTGGGTTGCTGTTGGTGATGGTTCTAATAACATAGCTTATTCTTATGATGGAGTTAATTGGACTGGAATAGGAGCTTCTATTTTTGGTTCATATGGTAAATGTGTATGTTGGGCTGGTAAATATTGGATTGCTGGAGGAACAGATGGAGGAACAGGTAATCACGCAATTGCATATTCAAGTGATGGAATTACTTGGACTGGTGTAACAGGAAGTACTATTTTTGATATATCTTCTAGAGGTGTAGCATGGAATGGGGGTATTGGTTCTGTTTATATCCAACAACCTACTATTGCTGTTGGAGAAGGTACTAATACTATTGCATATTCTAAATATGGTATCAATTGGTCTGGTTTAGGTACTAATATCTTTACGACAAAAGGACTTGGAGCTGCATGGAATGGAGAGTTGTGGGTTGCAGTTGGAGAAGGTACTAATACTATTGCATATTCTAAAGATGGTATCAATTGGACCGGAGAAGGTACTGGTACATTTAGCACAACAGGGAATGGAGTAGCAGGGAATGGAACGATATGGGTTGCTGTTGGACAAGGTGGTAATAGTATTGCCTATTCAAGTGATGGAATTACTTGGACTGGTGTTACAGGAACTAGTATATTTAACACAGCAGGATATGGAGTAGCTTGGAATGGGACTATATTCGTTGCGGTTGGAGAAGGTGCTAATACTATTGCCTATTCAAGCGATGGAATTACTTGGAGTGCTGCAACTGATGGTACTATTTTCACTACAGCAGGATATAGCGTTGCATTTAATGAATTGATATGGGTTGCTGTTGGAGAAGGTACCAATGAAATTGTATATTCAAGTGACGGTGATAATTGGACGGCTGTAACAGGAGGTTCTGCCTCCGTATTTACAGAAGGATATAATGTTGCATCTAATGGAAATAGATTTGTGGCTGTTGGTGATGGTACTAACTCTATCGCATATTCAGATGATGGTATTACTTGGACTGGTATAGGAGCAGGGCCATTTAGTACGTTAGGTAGAGGAATTGCATGGAATGGTAAGAGATGGATTGCTGTTGGACAAGGTAGTGACTTTGTTGCCTACTCAGATGATAATGGAGTTACTTGGGTTGGTAATACTGGACCATTTACAACTAGTGGTTATGGTGTCGCAAGTAATTCAAGAGTGGGTGCTACAATTGTAGACAGTCAACTAACTCTAAATAAATATGGTTCTGGACTAAGTAATACTTTAGATGTAGTGAGTAATAAATATAATAATGATGGATATACAAATTTTTCTGTTAATGTTAATTCTAGAATTTTAGAATAAATTTAAATTACAAATAATTAATTATTTGTAATCAATCGTTAATATTTATATTATTCTTCTAATAGATTTGTATAATGGTGTGATCTGGTGATATACATTTTCTCTCTACTACATTTCCCAATATAGGTTGTTTTATAGTGCTTTCCTCTTCATATTCCGAGTAGGTGTATACCCACGGTTCATCCACATCCATCATATTATTCTCAATATGCTGGAAATACTCAACCACATTATCCACAATAATAGAAGCTTCTGTACGAATTGTCTCCATCTTGTATTATCTATACTTGGTGTTTAATTTTAAAATCAAAATTAAAGCGAGATACATCTTTACTTAGTACTTGTTATCATACCCCCTCCAAATCCAAATAGCATCCACATAAAACCATAGCTCATTATAGCAACAAGAAGAGATAATAGAAATAGGATAAATACTCTGAGTGATTTCGAATGGATATTATTTTCGTATTGGTCAATGACATCCTTTATTTCAACCGTAAAGACGGCGATGATCGCAATGCATATTGCGTTTAGTATAAATGCTCTGAAGATACTGGTTGCTCTCAACCCTTTAAAAATTGGAAAAATATGAGTCCGTGTCATAGTATTTTGATTATTTTTATTTAATCTAGAAAAAAATATAACAAAATACCTTGCAGTATATGTAAAGATAATAAGAACACAAGTATGTGACTAATGGTCAAGACATATCGGAGATGATTTTTATATAAAACTCTATGATGAATAGGAACTGTTTTTAGACGAGTGATAGTTTGCAAATATTTGTTCTTAATGACAACATATTCTTTCATATTTTTCCAAAATTTATATTGATAAATAATTTTAGAATAAGGAATAGATGACTTATCAGAATTTAATTCATAATCCCGCATATTACATAAAGCAATATTAAACATACTAATATATACAAATTTAAAAACCAAAACCAAAAAATATATATTATAAATATATAATACATAAATGAAATTATCACAAATATTATTCAAATTATATAAAGATGGACAAAATAATATAAAAACATCCGGTACTTTATTACATCCAATGACAGAGTACATAACTCTATGTCTGTATATGCATGCATGTACTAACTGCTCTACTGCTCTGTAAGAGCACTCTATGAGTTGATTGATGGGCGTTCCTTCCTGGAACTGAATATTTGGTTTCTATTGTGTATTTATCCACTGGACTTTGACACATGGTTCCTTAGCTTGTCTGCTAAGCATATGGACTGCTTATTGAGCTTCGCTGCTGAACGCGCACTGTTCTGTACTCACGCTTAAAGCGCATTGATATAACACTGGTTCATACGTATATGAACTGCACTGATTATATGCAGCAACTCGTGGATGATGAGATCCATATATATATTGACACAACAAAGGTTTCTCTTCTTCACTTTCGTTAAAACCTTGTTGTACATGACCTAATAAATTATGGTTGTATAACTCCAAATCTCATGTATCGATCAGCTTTGGCTACTCGTTTATCAATAGACTGTTGCGACGCTCTCATCCAATGTACAGTAACAATCCGTATCCAAAAAAAATAATTCATATAATAAAATACATATATGTAAATGAAAATAATGAAAAGAAGAGAAACGAAAAATTACAAAAGTATTTCAGAAACTATGAAATGAAAGAATATAAAAATCAAAAAACACACCAAGAGGAAAATCTAAATAACGAATAACGAATAACCAATAACCAATTCTCAACCCTTTAAAAATTGGAAAAATCCGTGTCGTAGTAATTTTGAATATGTTTATTTAATCTAGAAAAAAATATATCAAAATGCCTTGCAGTATATGTAAAGATATTGGGCATAATAAGAAAACACATCACCAGTATGTGACTAATGGTCAAGGTACTCTCTATAATCCTATCTATAAATCCAAACGTAAGATATATGAGGGGAACTTAAAAGATGGGGAGAGAAATGGTCATGGTATAGAGTACTATAGTGATGGTCAAAAATGGTATGAGGGGGAATGGGTAAATGACAATAAAAATGGTCATGGTATAGGATACAATTATGATGGTAGTAAATATTATGAGGGGGAATGGGTAAATGACAATAAAAATGGTCATGGTATATTTTACGATTGTGATGGTAGTAAATGGGAGGGTAAATGGAAAAATGACAAGAAAAATGGTTATGGTATAGGATACAATTATGATGGTAGTAAATATTATGAGGGGGAATGGGAAAATGACAAGAAAAATGGTCATGGTATAGGATACAATTATGATGGTAGTAAACGGTACGAGGGGAAATGGGTAAATGACAAGAAAAATGGTCATGGTACTCTCTACTATAGTGATGGTCAAAAATGGTACGAACATTACGAGGGGAAATGGAACGATGGTCAAAGACATGGTTATGGTATAGGATACAATTTTGATGGTAGTAAATGTTATGAAGGAGAATGGCAAGGTGGTAAGAGACACGGTCAAGGAACTAGCTACAATTTGAATGGTTCTAAACATTACGAAGGAGATTGGAAAGAATGCAAATTTAAGTGTAGAAAGTGTTGGAAAACAATTAAATACAAAACAATTAACGACGTTGAACACGAATGTATAGAGCAAGAAAAAGAGTGTAGCATCTGTCTAGAAGTTATTAATTTCGGTACTGAAATCACAACTCCTTGCAATCATATATTTCATCGCGAGTGTCTAAGCCAGAACTTTAATAATTCATCAAATTGTCCTCTATGTAGAACCGATGTAAGTGTATTGAGAAGTGAACTTGAACCTGCAGAAGTAAAAGAGAAAAGAACACTTCTTATAAATGCTCAAATAATGACTAATACCAGGCTTAATAGACCGAATCAACTTCAAGCTAGAATAAATAACATAAATCAACACTTCTACAGAGATCCCGAAGAAATTGAAAGACACATACAACAAATAAGGCAATGGTGGTAGAACCTCAAGAATCCAATAAACTAAACAACACCCCACTTTGCCTACACCATTTTATTTTAATTGTAAACATATACAATTAAAATGACACTCTTCTCTGAAAAAGACGGACAATATAGAATAGATAAGTCTATCTTATATTTCTAAGACCAATATATCCTAAGATAATGAGTAGCAATACAACCAATAACACAACCAATACTATATACACACTATATACACTTTCGTGCTGATCGTCAACTATCTCACTTTTAATTACATTATCGTTCTGAATAGGTTTAGTAGTTTGTAGTAGTTCTGAATAAGCAACACCGTTCTCAGTAGGGTAGATTACGCCACCTGTTTTGTTGAAATGGGTGTAATTCTTATCCATTACATAGATAGGTGATAGATGATGAGGAGTGAGATCGTCTTGTCGGTCTAATGTAAAGTAGATACTGCTATCTTTCTTGTAGATATAGAGAGGAATGGTATTAGGAACATGTTCTGAATAGGCAATAAAACGGATAGCATTCAAAGATTTTTTAGACCAGAAAGGATCGAATTTTTCGGAAATATCAATGCTATTATAGGGGAAAGCTTTGGTGTTAGATATAATATAGGTTTTAGTTTTAGGTATAAGAGGTGGGTAGTTATTGTAGTTGTATACCCATATTTTTTGATATAGCTTCCAATTGTTTTCTCGACTACATATATAATCTCCATTCTTATCGATAAAGGGGAGAGAAATGCGACATAAATTGTCTTTATAAGATAAACATAATGGTATAAGAGTGTTGGTATCAATTCTAAGGAATCGTTTGTTGTTGGTTGTGAGTTGACGATTCATCTCATTAATGCCATCAATTGTAGTGGAATTGTAGATTATATTCTCTATATTATTATTTATTACATCCATATTTATATTATTGATTATAATTTTTATAGTAGAGAATGATTTATTATAAAAATTATAATAAATTAGATTGTTGTATAAATTAGATAAAGTTTAGACTGTTTATTCACGCCACTTATGATTACACCGACTACAAATACCAAATACTGTAGCAGGTTCATCTGCACTTCTCATCTGTTTAGTATACGAAATGACCTTATTAGAACCACATTTTCTACATTCCATAACACCCTCTTCAATTTCAAATGGATTAATGATATAATTATCACTCTCTTCCATATCAAGTCGATAGTTTCGGAAAGCATCGCTATTAAATAATAATTGTTCGTGTTTAATCAATTCTAGAATTGATGTTAATGAGTGTCGTTGTTGGATTTTATTAATGACTTCAAGGATATATTCGTTGTATAGTTTAGTATCGCCTTTTGCGATCTTCTTGATAGTACGTTCAAAAAGGGTTAAATTTTTGGGATTGGTTATGACGAGACGTAAGCAATCCATTTCTAATTTAGTTTTTAGATATTTATTTTTTTCAAAATTAATATAAAGATGGTTAGAAATAATAAATCTAAGATTAATATATGGGCAATCTTATTCTTCATATTGCTTGCTATACTCATTGGTATTGTGATTTGGTTGATTGTTAAACAATTAAGAGAGAACTTTCAGATGTATGATCCTGAAATTATAAAGATTAAAAAGAAACTTTCTCTTATACACCCTGCTGTAAATAAGCTTGAATTTTATGCTTCTGATAAGTCATATACAATCAACAAGCACAAAGTCCATCTTTGTCTTAGAGATGAACATGACAAGTATTATGATGATAATATGTTAATATATGTTGCTCTACATGAGTTGGCGCATGTGTTATGTGATGAGATAGGTCATACGGAGAAATTTAGTATTATATTCCAAGAGTTACTTGATAAAGCCGAGAAAATTGGTATCTATGATTCATCTATCCCACCGATCAAAAACTATTGTAATTACTCAAGTTAAATTATAATTTAATAGCAATTCAGATATTATTAAATTATGATCGTTGCATTTGATATCGGCAAAAAAAACTTTGCTTTTACCATCATCCAAATCGATACATCTTCTCTAGAAACAATTAGCAATATCCCCTCTAATACTCGCTACAACACTGATAAATCGGGTACGCCAGAATTCCGTGCGATTCTAGATAAGGTATTTGATTGCAGTCAGATTATATTATATCGAAACATAGACCTAACTGAGAATTGCAATTCCAAGAAAACACTTGACCCTATCTCCTTTCTTAATATGAATCGTGAATTAAACGAGTATACTGATTATTGGGATAAATGCTCGTATTTCTTGATAGAACAACAAATGGCATTCCGTGGTCGTTGTAATATAATGGCTCTTAAACTCGCCCAACACTGCTATAGTTACTTCTGTAATAGATATAACCGCGTAAATAATATCATCGATTATCCTGCTTATTATAAAACACAGATTATAGGCGCTGCTAAATCTCTTGTGAATACCAAACCCAAGCGCAAAAAATGGGCAATCGCAGAATCTATTTCAATTCTAGAAAATCGTTCTGAACGATGTGATACAGAAAATACATTACTAGAGTTTCTAAATAAAAGAGGTGGAAAGAAGGATGATATTTCTGATACATATCTGATGACACTGACTTTTAGTTATATGAAATATCTAGATAAAAAATATTAAATATATAATATATAGATAAAAATATGGCTGAAACTCCTAAATTATATTGTGGAAATAGCGAGACTTTACCTGATGAATACAATGAATTTGGTAGTAGGTATGATTGTCTTAAGAAAGGGGTAGGTGTAGGTATATATAAAGTGCCTATGAGTAAAATACAGAAAGCGCGTCGTAAACTAACTCAAGAAGAATTAGTAAATATCGCAACCGTTTTAAAACTAAATACAACGGATCAAACACGCAATAGTATTATAGACATCATTATTGCATCCGTTTACACAAAATACATAATGTAAGTATATTTTAATTGTAATATAATTAATTTTATATTACAATCAATTTTTAATCCTCTTCCTCATAGTAATCACTCATATCCTCTTCTTCTTCATCTCCTTCAATATTTTCTTCTTCGTCTTCTTCTTCATCTCCATCGATATCTCCTTCGTCGTCAGTATCATTCAAGTTATCAGGGGTATCATAACGAAATTTATATTTATGGCACAATTCAATTACTTCCTTTGTAATTTTAGAGATGGTACCATCTTCCAATTGTTTACCAATAACTCGTTTTTCTTCCCGTTTAAAAACAAGTTGAGATGGTTCATGAACAAAATTACCAAACTTATTCTTTTTAATCATAAACTGAATAATATCTTCTGTTGGAGATTTTGCGACTGGAGAACACTTTTTATTTACAGATTTATCGGAACCCAATCTAGTAATTAAATCACTTTTGGTCCCTGATATTTTAAGACCTTGTTCTTTACACATTTCAACCAATTTTGCCTTATTCAATTTATCTAAATTTGGTCCCGGAGATTCCACAGTAGTTTTTACCTCCTCTCCGGTCCATATACAATATAATTCATCTCCATTAAGATTATACTGTTTCGCAATATCATTACAGAATATTTTGATTGAGGTGTTAAGTGCCCTTATAGTAAGTTCCATTTTTTTAGTCTAAAATACAATCTTTTAAATTTCAATTTTAAAATAAAAAATATAATAATAAAATGAATCCCCAAGAAACTCGTCTATATCACATTCTTAAGAAGGAAATAGAATATAAAACTGTTAATATTAACACTATCACACCTATCATTACCAGAGGAATGACTATTCTCCAGAAAACCGTAAAAGGTAAAAGTCAAGGAAATACCAAGAAAAAAGTATTATTAGATGTGTTACAATATATTGTAGAAAATGATGTAAAATATACTAACAATGAGGATCAATACTTACTCACAATTTTCTTAGAACATTCTGCGCCGAGTATTATCGATAGTATTATAGATACTGCGCAAAAACGTATTGATCTTAGTAAACCAACAATCATCCAAAGACTTAAGAAATGTTTATTATGTATACGCGAAGAAGCCGATGAACTATTCGATGACTTAGTAGAAGAAGCGAAAGACATTGTAGGTGATATAGTTGTTGAAGTTGTGGATGATATAGTTGAAGATATCGCTGGTGAAGAGGCTGCACAACATATTGTAGATATCACGAGAGATGTAGTAGATCAAGTTATAGATAAAGTAGCAGAAAAAGCAGAAGAAAAAATAGACGAGAATATAAATAAACTAGTAGAACATGTCTCTCAGAACGTAGATATCATCAAGAAACTCGTAGATGATGTAGAAAAAACAGGAGATAAATCAGATGATGTAACAGGGGATAAAGCAGATGATGTAGAATTTGAAAATATAACACTAACTAATGTGATAACAGAAGAAACAAATAGAAGATCAACAGATAATATAAAAATGGTCGATATAAGAAGTGAGATTAACGTTTAAAATTCTAAAAAAAAAAGTAATTTTGAATTTAAAGATTTGATTCTTAAATAAACAAAACAAAATGGCACAACTTACTTCGGCTACTGGCTATAATACAAACAAGATGGTCTTTTCCAAACCAGAAAAGAATTCTATTCCCAATACTCCAATGCAATATAAACGAGTTAGAATTGCAACCAAACATTTTAATGGAACTGAAGGTGATTTGATTTTTCCTACTGAGAAATTATTTAGTTTTGGAGTATGTGAAAATCGAGACCAAGCAAGTGATAAATTGAATGGATATACCTTTCCACTATGTATGTGGAGTAGAAATGAACCAAC